>ORJL010955121.1_pt1 | contig 35200 bp, 42 predicted proteins | sample 1779941 | NCBI WGS metagenome assembly ORJL01 (sample SAMEA104232317, study PRJEB22302) | groundwater metagenome | biome: forest; feature: aquifer; material: groundwater | place: USA | collected 2011-08-07 | depth 5.8 m | reverse complement strand
TCGCAAAAATTGGTGATGAACAATTGTTTTACCTGATGTCCAGAGGGTTATCTGAAGAGGAAGCAAGAAAAATGATAGTGTTAGGGTTTGTAGAGCCAATCACGAAAGCATTGCCCATAGAGTATGCTGTAGAATTCAACAAACTAATAGAATTAGAGATGGAGAATGCTCTTGGCTAGGAATAACAATGACAAAACATTTACCTCTGCCGCAACTAAAGTACGGATTAACAACATATCTTTCATTAGATCAGTTTAATCAAGAAAAGATAGCGCAAGCACCAGTAACTGCTTCACCATACAAAATAAGAGAAGCACAAAGCGTGAAAATACAAGATCTCAACGAATTCTGGCAATCGCCTCGAGGAAAAGCAATCTTCACTATTTTACAAAAACAGCCAACAAATTATATCGAAGAGGTACAGCAGCAAGCGCTCCAACAAGGACAAGCCATCATTATTCCAGCGAATACAACGTTAAAGCAACCACTAATCTTAGAAAAACACTGTACAAAAACAATAGATGCAGATACTCTCATCATTATTGCAGAGAAAAATAGTAAAGTCTCCATTATTGATAGTGTAACATCAACTAATCAATGTTATCTCAGAACACAACGTCTCCATATTATTTTAGAAGAAAATGCAGAACTTTCTTTTTGTAACATCCAGAATTTAGACAAACAAACATATAACTTTATCAGCAAGACTGCTAATACCAGCAGAAACGCAAAGATTCATTGGATCGATGGCTGTTTTGGCAGTCAGTTTACTGCTTCCAGCATCAGCACAACCTTGACTGGAGAGGCTTCCTGTATGGATGCAGACACGATGTTCTTCGCACAGCAAGACCAGCAATTTGACTTGGCAGTAGAGGCACAGCACGTTGCTCCACACACATGTTCAGATATGCGAACCAAGGGAGTTGGCAAAGATACCAGTAAAACAGTCTACAGGGGGAATATCAAGATTCACGAACATGCTAATAACAGCATAGGCTATCAAAAGGAAGACACCTTAATCTTAAGTGATGATGCAACAGTCGATGCTATTCCGAAATTGGAAATTGACAATCACGACGTCAAGTGCAAACATGGTGCAACAGTAGGTCAGATGGATAAAGAGAAAATATTTTATTTAACCTCTCGTGGTTTATCTGAGGGAGAGGCCCAAGCAACCATTGTCCGCGGTTTCTTTATTCCTACTATTGAGAAAATCAATGCTCAAGAGCTAAAAGAACAGCTTGGCAAAGAAATTGAAGAAAAAACTGAATTCCTCATGAACCAATGAAAACCATAATCCCAAAAGACATCAAGAAAGACTTTCCTATTTTCACGAGAGAGATCCATGGAAAACCTTTAGTCTATCTAGATTCTGCCTCAACATCACAAAAACCTAAGCAAGTTATTGATACAGAGAAAGAGTATTACGAAAGAATGAATGCAAATATCCATCGTGGAGTCTACAAGTTAAGTGAAGAAGCAACCTTAGCGTATGAAGATGCGCATCGTAAAGTAGCTCGTCTGATCAATGCAAAGTTCAAAGAGATCATTTTCACCAAAAACACAACAGAAAGCATCAATCTTCTAGCGTATACACTTGGTCAAAAGCTCAAGAAAGGTGATGAAATACTCATTACAGCTATGGAGCATCATAGTAATCTTGTCCCTTGGCAGCAAGTGGCAAAGAGAGCTGGAGCTACCTTAAAAATAATGCAGGTCAACAAGCAGGGAGAGCTCATAGTCGATGACAAGCTCTTCACGAAGAAAACAAAAATCGTTGCTTTTTCGCATGTATCCAATGTCTTAGGAACCATCAATCCTGTCCAAGAAATTATTCAGAAAGCGCATGCTGTAGGTGCTCTAGTGGTTCTAGATGCAGCACAAAGTGTCCCGCATATGCCTGTAGATGTGCAAGACTTAGATGTTGATTTCATGGCATTCTCCAGTCATAAGATGCTCGGTCCTACTGGAATAGGTGTATTATATGGAAAACAAGCGTTGTTAGAAGTACTCAATCCTTTCTTATTTGGTGGTGATATGATTCGAGAAGTCAAGTTCGAGGATACAACATTCAATGACCTGCCTTGGAAATTCGAAGCTGGTACTCCCAATATTGCCGGTGCTATTGCATTCGGTGCAGCAGTAGACTACTTAATGAATATGGGATTAAAAAATATCGAACAGCATGAACAAGAGCTCTTGAGATATGCTCACGAACAATTAGCAAAAGTTAAAGGGTTGACTCTTTATGGTCCAAAAGATCTTACTAAGAAATCAGGAATCGTCGCGTTCAATATGGAAGGCATCCATTCTCATGATGTCTCTTCAATTGTGGATCAAGAAGGCATCTGTATTCGTGGAGGTCATCACTGTGCCATGCCTTTAATCAAAGAATTAAAGCTAGAAGCGGCCTGTCGTGTCAGTTTTTATCTCTATAATACGAAAGAAGATATTGATCGCCTCGTGAAAGCCTTGGAAAAAGTGAGGCAGGTGTTCCTATGAATGAGATGTACATGGAAGAGATCTTGGAACATTACAAGCATCCGTTAAATAAAGGAAAAATTGCTCAACCAGACATTCACTATCATGATGCTAATCCGTTATGTGGGGATGAACTTGATATTTTTATCAAGCTAGACAAAGACAAGAAGATTATAGACATCAAGACAGAAGCGAAAGGCTGTGCTATCTCACAAGCTGCAACCAGCATGGTGTCAGAAGAGCTCAAAGGAAAAACAGTGGAAGAAGTGAGAAAGCTGAACAAAGAGTTTGTTTTTAACTTGTTACATATTCCTTTATCCATCATGCGTGTCAAATGTGCTTTATTGTCTTTAACAACTATCAAGAAAGGTATCTACAAATACTTAGGAGAACAGTTTAATGACTCAGAATAAACCATTGCTCCAGATCAAAGACTTGAATGTCAGTATTGAAAGTAAAGAAATTTTGAAAGGTATTAATCTCGAAGTCCAGGAAGGCGAGGTGGTTGTCTTAATGGGTCCAAATGGTTCTGGAAAATCTACATTATCTTTTGCTGTAATGGGTCATCCTAAATATCAGGTAACAAAAGGTTCCATCATGTTCAAAGGAATAAATATCACCAAAGCTTCTCCAACCAATCGCTCCCAAGAAGGTATATTCTTATCATTTCAATATCCCAGCGAGATTTCTGGAGTGACTATTGCAAACTTCTTGCGAACAGCACTCAATACGAGAAGAAAAGAGAAGATGAATCCTTTGGAATTCAGAAAGCTCCTGCAGGAAAAGATGAGAGAACTCAACTTCGACGAAAAATTTGCTCAACGGTATCTTAATGAAGGCTTCTCAGGCGGAGAGAAGAAAAAAGCAGAGATGTTACAACTAGCCATGCTTCAGCCATCCCTGGCTATTTTGGATGAAACTGACTCTGGTACAGATGTGGACGCATTAAAAGTCATTGGTAATACGATCAACGCATTGCATAAGACAACAAATATGGGCATCCTCTTAATCACCCATTACAATAGAATTCTGCAGTATGTGAATGTTGATAAGGTCTATATTATGGAAGATGGCAAGATTACACGATCTGGAGATATCACATTGGCCCACCAGATTGAGAAAGAAGGCTACAAGAAGTCGTAATATTTTCGGAAAAATTCTAGCAAAGTATATGAAGAACGAGCAAGAAGAGTACTAGATGAGAAAATACGGCTATGCTCTCCTTACTGGACTATCCTTGACAGCTATAGGTATTGGGGGATATTTCCTCTATCAGCAAAATCAGCAGTTAGGAGCAAGAATAAGCGTTTTAGAAAAGAAGGTAGAAGAGCTAACTATTCCTGTAACAGAGCAGAATAAAGAGAGAGTAAACATCTATCAGCGAATACAGAAAATAGATAATAAACTAGGTGAATGGATAAAGAAACATTAAGCAGCTTTAGCAACAGTCTTCTCTAAACCAGTAGCTTTAGCTTTCGCAGCGGCAAAGTCATGCACAGGTGCCACACCAGTCTTCACTTCATCAACAAAGCGCTTTACTGCATTCTTGACTGTGTATTTCTCTGCTTGTTTGAGATAATGATTTGTTAAATCTAAGAGACTTCCTGGTAGGAAGAAAGAGAGTCCTTCATAGAGAATATTATACAAGAAACCACGAAGATCTTTAGTCTTGCCAACATAATAAGCATTGTAAGCAATTTTAGCAGGAGCTTCAACTATTTCTTTGCCAGCGCTTAATCCATAGCCAATACCACCCATGATTTTCATGTAATCAGCTACAACATCTACAGGCACTAATGCTTTGTCATACGTATCGACTAATTTTGCAAAACGATAGAGGTTTCTATGATCATAATTAACGCCTTCAATATGTTGTCGTAAGCGTGCTTCTAAATTATCATATTCTTGTCTTGAACCAGCTCTGGCCAAGAGTGCCTTGACAGGTTCATACGTTTTAGCAGCTGCTAATTGTTCCTCAAGATTGGGAGTTTTAAAGACAGGAACTGCCCATTTTCCAGCGTCCTTTAATTTATCAAGTAAACTCATAGTGTTAACACGTGTTTTTTCCTAATGATTGTGAGAAAGGTAAGATTCCGACTAATTTGCCTTGTTTCGTCACAGGAAGGGAAAATAGATTTTTTTGGATCATGAACAGATATGCTTTCTCCAGAGGAGTTTCAGCATCTAAACTATGAATAGGCTGTGTCATAATATCTTTTGCCTTTGTTTTGCTAGGATCTTTTTTTGCAGCAACCACACGTGCTACAATATCAGTCATGGAAATGATACCAACAGGTTTGTCTTTCTCAACAACAAGAATCTGTCTGCATCCTTGAGTGCTAAGTGTTTGTGCTATATTAACTATACTTGCTGTACTAGCGCAACTGACTGGTTTTTGTAAAGAGCATGTTCCGATGTTCATTGTTGTTCACCTTCGACTTTAGTTTCTAAAGATATTTTATTAGGATTAATATGTGGTTCCATTGCGTCAAGACGGGTTTTTAAACTTTCTGTCGCTAATCTTTGTGCTTCTTGATTGCGAAGTATTTGTTCTTGACCATGAATAATGGTTTTATCACGTCGTGCTCTGCGATAAGGACTCCAGCCACGAATCGCTCCCCATAAGCCGCCAAGTAAAAGACCTGTAGTTAATAGTCCATCTCCATAGTGACCAAGCTCTTGCTGATAATGTGTTGGTTGTAAAGTAGGAACAGGCCGTGAAGCAACTTCTACAGTAACAGTAGTTTTAGGCTCTTCGATATATTTTGGGGCTTCTAAACCATGTTCTTCACGCCATTTCTTCTGTTGTTCAGGTGTTCTGCCAAAGGCTCTGCTCCAGAAGTCTCCTTGTGCTTTGTCGACCTTAATGACAGCTTCTCCGACTTTGCCGCCTTGCTCAACAATAACTTTGCCAACCTTTTGGTCCGCTTGGGCTGCAGCAGGAAGAACAACATTATTGAATTGGTCAAGAACATAACCAATGCCGCTTAAGGCCATTTTAGCCCCATAACCTAAAGCCCCGCCTATGCCTGCTCGAATGCCGATGCCAGTGGCATAGCCAGCTCGTTCAGGTAAATATCGTTCTTTTCGAGGGGTAGTTGTCATCAAAATCACCTAGAAATAAAGGGGGAAACAGCTATATAAATGTTTCGCTACTAAGCAGTAGTTATGGCGCATTTTCTAAAAACCGCTATAAGGTCACTTTGCAGTTAGGAAAACGGTTTTGACCATTATAGAGGCTAAAACCTTCGAATATCTGCAAAGCAGCCATAGCAAGTCCAAGCAAACAGAAGTTCCACAGGAAGTAAAATTGACCTATATTTCTGGTGGAAAATCTGTGGTTTTGGACCTCCGAAAGTGTCTGGGATGAGACCAAAAAACAGGAGGTAAAAACCATGAAAGACATGCAAACGGTCGATAAGTTCCGACAAAGCGAAGCTGATAAATGGGCAAAGAAAGACCAAGATATACGCCTTCAAGTATGTTTTAAGAAGGCAATAGATGTCGAGATACACCTCATAAAAGGGGCTCAGGCACTATCGGAAGCAGAAATAACTGCAAGAATTCTACAGCGAACAGAGAGCTACTTTCGAGGCTTTAACAGGCTACGAAACAATCTCGTGGAAGATATTTCTGATGAGGAGGATTACGATGACTCAGCAGAATGAAATCCGCAAAGAGTTGCTGAAGAAAAACCAGCAGACCAAAGACAAGATCCAGAAACAAAAAGATCACCAGGAAGTCAACGACTTCATGGAAGATCTTGGCATTGAACGAGTAGACAAGCCAAAAAAGGATGAAAGGAGGTCCAGAAAATGAAACTTGAAGCATCAGACAAGGTTGCCGTACCACAAAAACGGCCATACATCAAAAAAGGATTCTATCACGCAAGACTAACAGAAATTAGGCCGAAGAAGAACGAAGCAAAGTTTGGCAAAAAAATGGTTCTTATCTTTGACATTCTCGACCAGAGATATGCAAAGAACAACAAATTTCTGCAGCTTGCAACAGAAGTGTATTCTGAATACAAGAAAGACGATGGAACTTATCAGACTGCAATAACTCCAAACAGCAACATCACAAAGGTCTTCCGGGCACTTGGATGGAAATTCTCCAATCAGGGACTGGATACAAACGATTTCATTGGAGCAGAAGCAGAAGTTCTTGTCGAAGATTACGAATACGACTACACTGATCCAGCAACAAACAAGATAGAGAAAACCAAAGCGAGTACTATCAACGACGTCAACACTTGGAGTGATGAAGTGGAAGTGAAAGAGGAAACAATACAATGAACCGAGTTGTTATCACTGTCCAGTCCGATGTAGTAAAAATGAGGGAATTAACAAATCGTATATGTTGCAAAAAAATATACGAAAAGGTAATTCCCCTGTTTTTTCATAATCGTATTGGACAGTAGTAACTCTCAAATCAACTAAAATGAGACGGAAGACATCAAGATAGCGATAGCTCTCGACTAAAGAAAGAGGTAAATGATTATGAAATGGAATAAGAAAATATTCATGACTGGACAGTCTTTTGATAAGTATGCACTGGACAATCAAACAGTCGAGAGATTAAACGACAAATACACAAGAACAGCAAACGCACTCATACAAACAGATACAGCAGAAGCAACAGAAATAAATCTTAAACTCATAAAACAACTTAAAGAAGATCTGCAAAAAGAAGCAAAGGATTGAACAACACAATCCAGACTGTCACTTCAGGAGTTTATGCTGGATACGGATATGAAATGACTGATTTACCGAGAGGAATTGTAACTATCACAGGAACTGCAGATAATGTCAAGAGTCTTGCATATATGTGGAAGGGATATTTATACTCTGCAAAACTCGAATCCCCAACAGGATCAAGCGTTTCAAGTCACAGAATCTACAAAATAGATCCTATTTCAGGAGCAGTTGTTGCAGATTATAATTTCCAGCCAAGCGGAGCTCAGGATTACAGATATCTATACGCAGAAGATGGAAACACATGGCAAGCCTATCATCAATGGTTTACAGATGGAGTATATTTGTATGTACCAATAAGACATTATCAATCCGCTTATGGAGGATGGGCATCAGTATTCTACAAATTCGATGAGAATCTTAATCTTGTTGGAACAGTAGATCCTGCATTAAACACACACATGAGATATTTCTATGAATTTGCTCAAGTGTGGTTTGATGGAGACAAAAAAAGAATATACTTACTTGGAGGAGCATCTGCAGAAGATCAAGGAACTCATTACAAAGGATTCTGGGAATATGATGCTGAATGGAATTTGCTCGCAGAATGGCAAATGGATACCAACTATTATTTAGTTGGATTCGGAGATATGCCTGACTTCAACACAATGTATATGGGTGCATGGTATCATGCATCAACATTTCAATGTTACATTTTCCAATTTGAAAGAGCATTATCATTGAATGGTCAACTACAACCATTAAGATACAGAACACAAAACAACATTGCTGTTGGTGGAGCTGTTGTTGGATCAAACGATAATTATCCAAGACCTAACAGAGGAATTGGAGTAAGTAATCAAAAAGACAGAGTATGGATGTTTTACAGAAGCAACAATAACAACATCTGGTGCTGGTACTTCCAAAACGGATTATATAATGGATTGTACAAAACTTATGATGATGTAACTCCATTAAATAGACGAGGAATTAATCTCGGCTCAGATTCCAATGTATATGGGAGCTGGTATCAAGCATTTGCAAAATACAAAGGAAATCAGGCATTCTTCTGTTACAACAATAAAGTTTACAGAATGACTGATTTCTCAAAAGATGCTGAATATGCTGGAAGATATGGTGTTACTCTTGTCGGAAATGACTCAATAGTGAGCTTTGATGAAAGCACGATGACAATAAAGTTCACAGATCTTTCAAATGCAACGACGGGAAGAAGCCAATCAGGAGTAGATTTCACAACTCAAACATTGTCTTTCAGCGGAACAGTAGGAATTTACATGGCGGCAATCTTTGATGGAAGAGGAACACCTGCATTAAAGTTTGATATCCAAGATGAGAATGGAAATGCAGTTACAGGACTCACAGGAAAATCAGCCAATGCATATGTGGTATTTCCAACAGCTATGGATAAATTCAAAGTAAGAATCTATTGGACTCCAGATGGAACAAGCAATGTTCATGGATTCTTCAAGAGTTTTGGATTATTCATTGACAGACAATAAGGAGGATGATTAAAATGTATTCAATCAAAAGAACGTACTCAAAACCATACGTGGCCAAAGTGCTTGCAAGACTTCAAACTGAAAAAACAGAATTACTTGCATCAGATCCTCCGTTTACTGAAGAAGCAGATCAAACTCAGGTCCTAATAGATGCATGGCAATTGAAATATGCTGCCATGCCTTAATTCGAGGTATTCTCATGGATGCAAAAGAAAGATATGATTTACTGAAAAAACTCTTGGATGAAATTAGGATTGAAGAAAAGTATCCTTTTCCAATAGATTGTGTTATGCAAACAGGAAGCGACAATGGACAGTTCTCATTTACAATCACTGGTCGAGTAAGTTTTGATGACAAAGTTGTATCTCATAATCCGATTATTCCTGAAGTGATTGATGACGGGAATATTGAAGCTGCAAAAGCTGAGATAAGAGATATCTATAAGTCTCTTTTTGAGTCACTTCTTGACAGGATTGCAGGTATTGGCTGTGAACGTATTATGGCTAAACAAAAGCCTAAGGAGCTCGTCTTGCAGGGCCAGGAGTATAAAGTATATGGCACTTCTCAAGTACCGCCCAAAACGATTCTTATAAGCTATGGAGACGATCTCTGGAGGACTAACGATGGTCAGCCCAAGGCTTAATGGAAAGCATGGGGAGATGATTGTTGAGATGTACGGCAGAACAGAGGCATTGGTATCTGACCTGTCTAATATCAAGGAAACCCAAAAAGAACTCAAGAAGGAGATAAACGACATCTATTCTAGCATTACGGACCTAAAAGTCAGCACCAAAGGGTATTCTGAGAATCTTCGTGCTGTCAAGTGCGAGTTTGAAGAACATAAGAAAGAGCATCAGCAGTCTTTTGGCAGGATTATAGCTGTTTTGGGCATCATTGCAACCTTTGTTTCAATAGCCGTTTCTGTCATATTTAACCATTTTCGCAAGTAATTTGTCAAGTCCAGCCTAAAAGGAAATAAGCGTGTTTCGACGATGGCTCGTGAATAAACCCCTTTGAAAAAGGTTGCACTTGACAACCCGACAAAAACTATTTATAGGAATTGCAGATATTAACTTTTTACAGATGGCGCTATTCAAAAATATGCTACAATCAGGGGAATCGCTGGTCAAGAACGAGCAAGTATTGGACTTTGATTATCAACCAAAACTTGTCAAGTTCAGAGAAAGCCAGCAGTTTGCAATAGCTGACTGTATGAAGCCATTATTCAACAATAAAACAGGAAGCAACGTCTTAATCTTTGGATCATCAGGAATAGGCAAGACATTGGCCTGCAATCATGTGATAACAGAATTAGAGCAGGAAACAGATCTTGTCCTGCCTGTTTATGTCAATTGTTGGGAACATAACACCACCTATAAAGTGGCCATGTGCATCTGTCAACAGCTCGATTATCCATTCACACAAAACAAGAAAGGAATTGAACTTTTTGAAGTGATTGCCGAGAATATGAATCAAAAATCAGGAGTATTCATATTCGATGAAATCGACAAGGCAGAAGATCTTGACTTCCTATATTTCATCAATCAAAAGATACTCCGCAACTGCATTGTTCTCATAACTAATTACAAAGACAAACTGTTCGGAATGGATACACGACTAAGATCCAGGCTTTTCCTTGACTTTATAGAATTCAAGAAATACACACTCGAAGAAACAGAAGGAATCCTCAGAGAACGTATTGATTTTGCCTTCTTTCCTGAAGCATGGTCAAAAGAAGCTGTTGATTTAGCCTGTCAGAAAACCTTTGAACTTGGAGACATACGTTGTGGCCTTCTCATGCTAAGAAAAGCTGGTAAGACTGCAGAAGATGAAGGAGCGCTAAAAGTAGAGCCATGCCACGTTGAAAAAATTCTAAGCAAAGTGGACAAGTACAGCGTAAAAGGAAGCTCAGACCTTGACAAAGAGACAAGAGACATTTTACACCTAATCAAAGCGAATGGAGGTAAGACAACCTTTGAACTCTTTGAAATGTATCAAAAGAATGGTGGAACACAGGTTTATAGGACTATTTACAGGAAAATCAAGACTCTTGAGATGAACAAATATGTGCTTGTTGAGAAAGTCTTTGGTGGCAAAAACGGCAATACTTCAACGGTACAATATATGAAATAAGTTGTATCACAAAAGGGACAATATTCTTTAATACGTGAGAATATTCTCATAAACAGATAAATTTATAAATATCTCCAGATACACTGGACACATGGCAAAGGTTTTAATCGCAACATTGTATATCTTCGAGCCTATTGTGGCTGCTGTAACCAAGATCAGCGCAGAGAGATTGATACTTCTAATTGACAAAGAACCTGATGAAAAGCAAAGCAAATCACTTGAAATTGTAAAGCAAACACTCGGATCAGTCATTGAAATAAAAACAATCAAAACAGATGTTTATGACATTGTTGAAGTAGCAAGAGAAGCAGTCAAGATCATAGACTTACTTTCTGACAAAGATGAAATTTACATTGACATCACAGCTGGAAGAAAAACCAAATCACTTGGACTTCTTTTCGGATCTTATGCAAGAAGCTCCAGAATAAAAAAGATAATGTACATTAAAGAGGAGAATAAACAAATCGTGTACTTGCCAAGACTTTCTTATTCCATAACTCCAGCACAACATAAGATTTTAGAATTTCTCTTAAATCGCAAAGTTACAACGATGGCAGACTTCTCTGACAAAGTAGAAGTAAGTAAAGCCATGCTCTACAAACACATCAAAGAACTCAAAGACATGGATGTAATAGAAGAAACACCCGACGGATTAACACTCACAGATTATGGGAAAATAGTGGTGCTGTAAACATGGAAAATGGATTAAAAACAATTAAAGATCTTTTCGATGGTACAAAAATATTCAGAGTTCCAATGTATCAAAGAGCATATTCATGGACTGAAAAGCAACTCAGCGATTTTATAGAAGATATAAAAAATCAAAAAGTAGATAGAACATATTTCTTAGGGACTATATTATTGGAGACTGCAGAAAACGAAGGGGATTTTAGAGGAATCGACATTGTAGATGGCCAACAAAGAATGACCACTATGGTCATCTTCATGAAAGTTCTCCTGACGCTATTAAAGAAAAATGAACAAGATATTGAAATCCTTGAAGAAACATACATCAAATACAAGAATAGATTCAAACTCAAACTTCAAGACGAAGATGCAGAGTTCTTCCAAACATACATATTAAGCGACACGCCTAATCCAGAGATATTAATAACAAGACCATCACAGCAGAAACTGCTTTTTGCAAAAGAATACTTTGATTCAAGATTGTCCATAATGACTTTGCCACAATTATTAGAAGTCAAAGAAAAAATAAATAAAACAAAACTATTGACATATAGTGTTGAGGATAATGCAGAGGCAACGCTGATATTTGAAACCACTAATGATCGTGGAAAACCGCTCACAAATCTTGAAAAGATTAAAAGTTTCTTAATGTATAAATGCTATTTAGCAAGCGAGGAATCAGTCGATATTCTCAAAAGCATCTATAAAAGATTTAGTGACATCTATAACGTAATCGAACTGATAGATATTGATAATGAAGATAATATCTTGCAGTACCATTTTGTTTCATATGAAAATTGGGGAAGCAAAAGGGACTATCAGGAATATGTGCAGATGATAAAAAATCATATTCATCAATTACTCCTTGATAAAAAAGATGCAGAAGTCGTTAAATACATCGAGAATTACACCACAAAATTACGTGAAGCATTCTATACAATAAATGAAATTCAAAAAGAATCTAAAATAAAATCATTAAGAGAAGTATTCTTACTCGAAAGACTTGGAGTAACATTTTATCCAATGTTAATAAAAGCATATCAATCAGATACAACTGAACAAAAAAAAGATTTTGAAGACATTGTCAAACTTATCGAGATATTCAGTTTCAGAGTCTTAGGTATGAAGACAAAAAGAGCTAGCGACTTAGACAGTGCAATAAACATTCTCGTCAGGGAGTTCAAGGGAGATTTCAAACTATTGAAACTGCAATTAGTAGAGAAAATATTAGAATACTGCAACGAAGCTAAATTCAAGGAAAAATTAAATTCAAATGATTTCTACAATGATTTTCCAAGCGACAGAGTATATCTATTCTGGAAATATGAAAACTATTTGAGAGAACAAAATGGATACTCTCCAATGTCAGAAGAAGAATACTCATCAAAAGACCAAAGATTTCAGCTTACAATAGAGCATGTTGCACCTCAAAATCCTGAAGAAGAAAAAAACAGAATAATAACCACAGCAGACTGTAAATTTACAAATTACAATACCGACGAATTCAAGGAAACATATCTTCACTGCATAGGAAACTTGACTTTTGATCCAAGATCATCTAATTCCAGTAAAGGTCGAAAACCAATTGATGAAAAGAATAGTAAGTATTTCAAAAGAGCTCCTTTTATGACTCAAAACGAGATGGAAGATTTCTTGGAAGATGGCGCTTGGAATGAGAACTCCATCAATAAGAGAAAAGACAAAATAATTACATTCGCACTTAGAATGTGGGACCCGATAAAATTAGTAGGTATGGAATCATACAACGAATATGCTGAGAATAAAGAGAAAAATCATAATAACCACAAAGAAGAATACTCTGAAGACTATGTAAGAACTCGAATGGGCGGAGAAGCATATGCACTACTTCAAGAATTTAGAAGACAATTAAATGATTTAACAACTTACGAAGAAAAAATCAATAAGCATTTCATAGGATTCAAGAATCATAAATATTACTTTGGTGTTTTACACTGGAGACAAAAATATATTTTCTTAAGCATACCTGATTTTGACAAAACAAAAATAATCACAGACGAGAAGTTAGAATATTATCCTGACTATGAAGAACTCATCATTAAGATGTATTCAAAATCAGACATAGAAAAATACTTGCATTTAGTAAAACATTCAGATAGGTATAAAGAACGATGACAAAATCAGAACTAATCAAAGACTTGAATCCTGCACAACAAAAAGCAGTTGAAACAACTGAAGGACCTATATTAATCATAGCAGGAGCTGGAAGCGGAAAGACGAGAGTTCTTACACGAAAGATTGCTTATCTTATTGAAAACGGGATTAACCCAGAACATATTCTGGGGCTAACATTTACAGATAAAGCAGCTGCAGAGATGCTAGATAGAGTAAATGAACTTGTCAAGTCTCATGGAGATATTGTCATAACAACATTCCATTCATTCTGCAAGGAGATTATTGAAGAAAATATTCTTGACTTAAAGATGAATGCAAATATCAAGATCATAGAGGATACTGCACAGCTGGTATGGTTTATCAAAAATATTGATGCATTTGGTCTTGAACATCTTGAAGTAGGATATCAACCAGTCACATTAGTTGAAGAATTACGAAAAACAATCTCTAAATTCAAAGATGAATACATAACAATAGAACGACTTGAAAAATACATTGAAGAAAAATCACAGGAAACTCTTGAGGAAGAAGACCAGGAACATCTGAATGCATTGAAAGATATTCTTAAAGTTTACAAAAAATATGAATATTACAAACTCCAAAACAATCTCATTGACTTTGGAGATATGTTGACGAGAATATACCAATTACTAAAATCAAAACCTCTAATCTTAAAGAAGTACCAAGAGAGATTCAAGTATGTCCTCGTGGATGAATTCCAAGATACAAACTATATCCAGCTCCAGATTGTTAATTTAGTTGCAGCCAAATATCAAAACTTGACTATCGTCGGTGATGATGATCAAAGTATCTACAGATTCAGAGGAGCATATCTCACTAACATCGCTGAGTTCAAGAAAACATATCCTAAACATACAGAGATTGTTTTAGAGCAGAATTATAGAAGTTCAAAGAATGTTCTTAATGTAGCAAATAAACTAATCTCAAATAAACCTGATCGTGTTGTTAAGAAACTATTCACTGATAATGATACAGGAGAAAAAGTAACAGTAGCTGAATTAAAAAATGAAGAAGAACAAGCCCACTATCTCTTAAATGAGATTACTTCGCTCTTGAAAAAATATCAATACAAAGATATTGCAGTTCTTACAAGAAGGAAAAAAGATGCACAGCCATTAATTGATATATTCAATAAACACAAGATACCTTACGAATTCATCGGCAATTCAGATTTCTTTAGAGAACCACTAATCAAAGATGTTTTAGCATATGTTCGAATGGCTGCAAATCCGACTGAATCACAGGTTGAGATAGCGAGAATATTTCACAGACACGCTTTCAATATACGACCTGTTGAGATAGGGCGATTCTGTAAATTCGCACATGTAAATAAGATGTGCTATTATGAATGTTTTGACAAACTTGATGAAATTAATGTCGATAAAAACAAATTTAATTATGTAAAAGAAAAGATTCATCAAGTAGTTCAAGAGAAGACAAAACTTAATCTGCCAGAATTTATTTACAAAATATTATTTGAGATTGATTTCTATAAACATGAAGTAAGTCTGAATAATGTCAAGAACATCGGTCTATTAAATCAATTCTATAAATTCGCAACTGACTACTATAACCTTCATCAGAAAGATGAACTTCATAATTTTGTTGAGTTCTTAGAATATGCTTCAAACTTTGAAATAAAGAATGATGTCGAGGGAATCAATAATACAATTCAAGTTATGACTGTCCATACCGCAAAAGGAAAAGAATTCCCTGTCGTATTCATTCCAGACCTTGTTAATGGCAAATTGCCAACAAGATTTATGAGAGATAAGTTTGATATTCCTAAAGAATTGAGTGATGGTATTAAAGATGGAACTGATGATAAGGAATTACATATTCAAGAAGAAAGAAGATTATTCTATGTCGCAATAACAAGAGCAAGAGAAAAGCTCTACATGACTTATGCATTAAGATATGGCGACAACAAAAGAGACTCAAAACCAAGCCAATATCTTGACGAAATAGATTATACAACAAATAAAGATATTGACTTCATCAAACCAAAAGCAGATCCTATTGCAATTAAAGAAGATTCAATTAAAGAGCAGATAAAACAAAAATATATTCGAGAAGTAATTGCAGACTTGCACAGAACTGACTTTGAAAAAGCTATTCCGAAAATATTGCTTCTTGAAAAAGTAGAAGGAAAAGATCCATCTGATTTAATCAAAAATCTTAAAGAATTAGATTATGATGATGTCTTAAAACAAATCAAAGATGGAGAGATAATCACAGAAAAAGAAATTGAATCCGAGCCAACATTCTCAGTATCACAATTCAACACATACTCAAGATGTCCTAGAATTTACAAATACAATTATGTTTACCGAATACCAACTCCAGCAAAACCCTACTTTGACTTCGGCGGAACAATACACAAAGTAATTGAAGAACTGACTAAGAAAGTAAAGGAAGGAGAAGCGATAGACTTCGACCTTGCAGTCAAATATCTTGATGCTTTCTGGAAAAATGAAGGATACAAAACAGAGCTTGAAGAAAAACAAGCGAAAGAAGAAGCAAAAGAAGTTATCAAAACATTCCTTGAAGAACAAGCAAAGATGAAATCCAAGATTGTTGGAATAGAACAGGAATTCACAATAAAACTCGATAGATTCAGCATTACAGGGTATATTGATAGAGTGGATCAAGATGGAGAAGATTACATCATTCTCGACTATAAAACAGCAAAGACTGCGCTTTCTGAGAATGCATTAAGAGAAGACTTCCAATTACTTACATACGATATGGCCGTACAGCAGCTCTTTGGTAAGAGACCGAAGAAAGTAGGCTTATGGTTTTTGAGATCCAATAAGAAAGTAATTATCGAGCCTAAAGATGAAGATATAGCTAAGATCAAAGAGAAAATTCTTGAAACTATCAAGAACATTATGAAAGAAGATTTCACTCCTACTCCAGGATGGGAGTGTAACAACTGCGACTATAAGCTCCTATGTGATGCCTGGAAGCGATGAGGTGAATAAAAAATGGTATTTATCGAGATAATTGGTGTTGCGATTTTGATTCTATTAATTTACATAGCTATCAAGCTAAGTAAAAAAAATGAAGTGAAGAAAGAGGAAAATGTTCTTGCAGACAGCCTATTACTCAAGCAATTGCAAAACATAGAGAAATCTCTTGATGCAAAAGCAAAGGAAGATAATGAACGACAACAAAAAATAATGAAGTGTGTTGAAGATAACATCGGAACATTTACAAGAACTATTCATGGAACAAAAAGACGTGGAAAAGTTGGTGAAGCCATCTTAAAACAAATACTTTCTGAATCCATCGCATCAGGTTTGGTAGTTACAGAACTCAAAACTGATTCAGGAAGCACTGTAGAATTTGCATGGGATATAAAGAATGGAAAATATTTACCAATAGATTCAAAAATGCCAGAATTAGACGAGCTTTATGCAAAATTTGAACAATCAGAACAACCTGATGAACAAGTAAAACTCAAGAAAGACATTCTTAAAATAGTTGAAAAAAGTAAAAATGAGGCTAAGAAATATCTTAACAATCATAACACAATAGACAAATGTATTGTTGCAATACCTGATTCAATATCAGACCAATTTCCAGACATAAATAAAGATTCAGTAAAGACAGGAATATTTGTTGCAGGTTACACAAAAGTGTTCTTATTTGCATGTGTTTTAGGAGAGAATTACACTAAAAATCTTTCATTAGGAAATATTGGAGTCTATAAGGATGCAGTTCATTCATTAAAAAATATTTTAGGAGAGATAGAAAAGAAAAGTGATACGATCAATAAAGGAATAACTCAGATCTCAAATGCCAATGAGGGGATAGTTACTGAAGTGAACAAATCTATGAATAAATTAAATCAAGTCGCTGCTATGGAAGTCGCAGAGGTTAAAAGGTTGAAATAAAATGGGCTTCTTCAGTAAATTATTCAAAAAAGATAAAGTGAAAATCACTGAAGAAAATCATAAAACCATTTCGCATCCAAAAGAGAACTTGATTGGAAAAACAGATGTTTGCCCTTATTGTAATAAAAAATTAGAAACTGTTCCTTCAAAGAAGAAGAAATGTAAAGATTGCGGACAATTCATTTATGTTAGAACAAGACCTCAAGATAGGAAAAAAGTGTTGGTAACCGAGAAAGAAAAAGACTTAATTGAAGAACAATGGCAACAACACTTTCAGGAAAACGAAGATAAAGAAATACTGCAAACTCCTGAATTTGAGAACGCAAAAAAAGAGTTATCAAAACAGTTTGGCAAAGAAGCTTCTATCGGTGACGCTAAATGGCGAGTGTATAATCAAAGAATTCTTGAATTTGCTTCAAAGAAACAATGGGGATTATACAGAAATAATAAATTAGATATGTCCAAACTTTTAATTAGAGAAGGTCATCATAAACAAGCGCTAATCACTCTGTATGAAATTTGTTATCTTGATCTAAATGGTTGTAATAATGTCGGTGGCGGGATATCTGAAAAGGATATGTCAGAACTGAGTATTCATGAATTTGATCCTAAAATGGCATTCTTAGCACCAGGAATATTGAGTATGATTGATGATGAAATTGAGGCACTTAAAATTGATAAGGCTGAGGCTAAGAAGCTGTTTATAGAGAATAATGATAAAACAAAACCGAAAAAGAATATGCCATTATCATCGGAGGATGCTTGGAGTAAGCTTAATGAACAAATGGCTAAAAACAAAAAGATACAAAGCATCGATCCGAATGACATTGATGGAACATTCAAGGAAATTAATGAGTTGATTAAGAAAAAAGAATTCTCTGATGCATCCACGCTCATAACTAAAATTAAGTCATTGTTTTATGCTAAAAAACAAGATAAGCCTGATGTTGATAGAATCAAAAAGTATCTTTCTAATTTATTGAAATCAAAAGAGAGTATTATCGTGAATTCTGCAGAATCTTTACTTCTCACTATGGCTAAAAAAGATTTGAATAGTGTAACTGATTTAATGGAGGATTATGTTCAGAAAATCAAGGACAACATTCAGAATCATGCAGAGAGCAATATAGTAGGCGAGCTTGCTTCAATCAATGTCGAATGGGTTAAGCCTATGATTCCAAAACTAATTAAGAATTTAAAAGATCATCCTGAATGGAATGGAAGAAGATTCTCAGCATTTAATCTCGGATCAATCAGTGCAAAGAATCCAGAACTTGTTGAAGATGCAATTCCAATTATGATAGAGTACATAAAAAAGCCTTTTGAAGTTACAAAACGATACCCAATCACTGTAAAAGCAAAAGGATACACCGTTTCACTGGATTTGTCTGCAGAAAAGATGCTTGGAGTAGACCAGACTCAATGGCTAAAAGATGCATATATTGATAGCATTGGAATGATTGCCAAGGGAGACAAAAAACTTATTCTCAAATATAAATCACTATTCGAAGATATTGCGAGAAAAGATAAGAGTGTGTATTCGAGAAAGAAAGCTGAAAAAGTTTTAGATATACTAAAATGAGGATTAACAATGTCAAAAAAAACAATAGCAGGAATCATAATAAATGAAGTGGAAACAGAGCCGCTTAGTGATTATGTTATTGATTTTGTAACAAACGCCACAAAAGAAAGTCCTTATCTTGATTTTAAAAAGACAATAGACATAAGTAAATCTTCTGCATTTCCTGAAATAGCAAAAGACATCTTCGCATTCTCTAATTATGGTGGAGGATGGCTTCTTCTCGGCTGGGAAGAATATAAGAAAAATCAATTTGTACCTGTCGGGCTATCATCTGATTTTGAGTTAGATCCTGCTAATCTTCAAACAAAATTTAATTCATACACTCTCGAGCCATTAGCATTTGATTATAAAGAATTTAACAGAGATTTTAAACATAGATTTCCAAAAGCGAATGAAGAATTTAGAAAGAAAATCAATTCAATATCAGAACGCTTTGCAATAATCTACATTCCACCATCACACAAATTACTTGTTCCAAATAAAACAGGAGATTACAAAGTAAATGGAAAAGAAAAATATGTATTCTATCCAAATGATGTGTTTTATAGACGAGGTACACAGAGCATAAAACCGAGTAAGACTGAACTTGCTCTTATTGAAAAGAGACTTGCAAAAGAAAATTATAGGCTATCTGTTTTGAGTGGAGATCCTGACGAAGTTGATGAAACTATTTATTCCAATATGTTTGAAATAACTCAAATGCCAAAATTTGTTTACTCAGGAAAAGCAAAAGACTATGATAGCGTATCAGTAAAAGCTTTACTTAAACAAGAGAAAGTATTTCCTGAATGGTGTTACAAATTCAAGTATTGGTCAGGAAACATTGTAACTTTTGAAAACATGTTAGATCAAAATAATCCTTACCATAAACTTGTTTTGCCTGAAACAATTACAAAACAACCAATAGAAGACTGGCTGAAAGACAATGATAAATTTAGAATTGTCAAAGAAATATTAAATAAAGAATTACACCATTATGCTATTCAGAAACATCTTCGATACTTTGATAAAAAGAATATTTTGTATTATGCATCCGAAGAAACCAGAAGACAAGAAAAGTGGAAAAGTAGATATGTAGCTTCTACAAAAACGGTAGCTGCGAAATTCTTTGTTCCAAAACTTAAACGATTTCTATATTGGCACGTTGCTTTTCATGCAGACGTACTTGACTTTGAAGGTAGATTTTATCTTAGAATATTGCCAACATTCGTTATATCAGAAAACGGAAAAGATGTCATAACAGATCCTGTAATAGGCACTTTAATCACGAGCTTATCTTACAATAAATATAATAGTCTTTACTTGAATAATGTACTTTTCTGGATTCACCAACTTGGAGAGGGAAGCGATGTAAAGATACAAGATTACATGACAATATCAAAATCACCAGTAGAACTTAATGCAAAGATGGGAATAATTTATGACATCCCATCAAATGAATTCAGATTAGAAATTGACGAAGAAGAAGATGGAGAAATAATTGAAGATGAAGAAGTTTGAACTGATACAGCTTCCAGAAAAAGATCTTGTTTTCGGAGGCAACGAGGAAGAAAAGGACCCAAGAATAGGTCTTACTAACTTCGGTCCGTATAGATATAGTTCTGAAACTCCAAACTTGGATAAGATAAAAGTAGGAATCATCGGAGATAAGAGTACTCTTGAAAAAACTAAAAGTCTTCTTACTGCAATTCAGGATAAGATTCCTGCTCAAGTAACAAACCACTGGCTATATCCTGATTTTCCAGGATTATCTTCGTTATCAAAATTTAATTGTTCATTGGAGTTGAATTCTAATTGGCAACAGACAATCACTTTGAATGAAATAGAGAATCTCAAGAAAATACCTGATGCTAATGAAAGGATTGGAAAAGCAGTTGAATTGTTCATTGATAAAATAAACAGTATTCTCGAAGAAGACAATCTTCCAGATGTGATTATCTGTGCTCTACCCTCAGAGATAGAAGATTATTGTGGGATATCAGAAAAAACGAGAGGAGCAAAAACACCTAAACAAACAGGCCTTGAAAAACAATTAGGTGAATTCAAAAAACAAAATCAGAAGTTTTTGACTGATTGGGGACTCGTCGTGGCGGACGAGAAAAAGGAAAGAGTAAAAGGTTATGATTTTAGAAATGCACTAAAAGGAAAATTAATGAGTCATAAATCAGCAAAACCAATTCAAATAATCAGAGAATCAACAGCCGATGCCATATTAAATTATGATGTCACTAAAAAGAATACTAGACAAGAGCCAGCATCATTCGCATGGAATTTCTCAACTGCATTATTTTACAAAGCAAATGGAAAACCGTGGAGGCTTGCAAAGCTTAGAGATGATACTTGTTATGTGGGAATATCCTTTTTTAAAGATAAATTAAGCTTCAATAAAGATATCCAAACATCAATGGCACAAGTGTTCACTCATACGGGAGATGGCTTGGTTTTAAGAGGAACTGAAGTGTATGTTGATGAAAGAACTCAAGAGCCACATTTAACTGAAAAACAAGCTAAAGACTTACTGGCAGATGCAATAAATAGATACACAACAAGAGCATTAAGAAACCCGATTAGAGTAGTCATCCATAAAAAGACATTATTTTCAGAAGCTGAGAAGAAAGGATTCTCAGAAGCGATAGGAAACTTAAAAAAAGATTTTGTTACAATCTCAAAAAGAAACAAAGGAATAAGATTTATGCGATCAGGATCGTACCCTGTTCTAAGAGGAACATTAATCACATTAAGCAGTAAAGATTACATACTTTATTCTTCGGGATACACGCCAAGAATCAGAACATATCCTGGCCATAGTATTCCACAACCATTATACCTTACACACATCGGAGATTCAGAAATCAAAGAGATTGCAGACGAGATTTTAGGATTGACAAAGCTTAATTGGAACACTACTGCATTTTCAACGTACTTGCCGATAACACTTGAATTCTCTCAAAGAGTTGGACAAATATTGTCAGAACTTGAAAAAGGAAAACAATTACAAAATCATTATAAATTTTATATGTGAATTGTCTTCTAAAATATTATTAAGAAAGAAACTGAATAGTTCTGTATGGATTTACAAGTAGAACAAGAAGTCTCACAACTTCGAAAAGAGATTGCAGAAATAAAATCTGAATTAACACTTGCGCTCTCGAGAATAAGTGATAAATTAGCAACACATTCTGAGAATTATCGAGAGCTTAGAGTTAAAATTGATCAATTGAACAAAACGATTTCTCTTGAAGAAGAACAAGACTCTGCCGAGGTGCAATATGAATCTAATAATAGAAATACTGCTCTTAATCCTACTGATTAAGACGCTAAATGTCAATGCAGTGCTCATCTGGAGCTTGTATGTACTGAGCAAGATCTTAGGCCAACTTTACATTATGTGGGAAGAAGGAGTAAGACAAACATTCCTTACCCACTTCAAGAAGCGATCAAAATGAATATGCGCTTATCATCGCAGGGAGGCATAATAGTAACGCTGAAAGAGCTTATTGATATGCATAGAGTAGGCTTCAAATACAAAATAAACCACAATACAAAGGATTTGATAGCCTTTCGTACCTTCCTAGACAATGAAATTAAAAGGCGTAAGGAGAGTGCTTTAAATGACCAAAAAAACATATCAGAAAATCACAAGCAAATATAAGATCAAGATCTCCATCTGGGAGAGAATAAAGAAGCTATTTGGATTTTGAACCTTCGTTTGCTCCATCCTGAAAACCATCATCATAGATCCTGTTAATTACAACCGTCAAATCGTCATCTGTAACGCAGTTCTTGACGGCTTTGATATATTTCTTAGCGTATTTGTCAACCATTAGTATCTACCTCTATGAGCCATTCTCTCTCCAGATCAATAAAATTCTGGGGAAAGATCTTCTTTTTCTGTTTTGCAAGAGCTACTTGAAAGTCAAAGATTGCTTCATCAGTACAACATTCAGAGCATATCTTTGATTTGTTATCTCTCCTACTCGTACCAGGAAAACAAGTGACTATTTTCTTGCATTTTGGACATTTCCATTCTTTCATTTTAATCTCTCTCCACTCTTCGTTTTTGATTGAATAAATTATTTTGAAGCATCATGATCGCTTCTTCCTCTGCAAACTTGTGTGTTGCAGGAGTGCATGCAGCTGATTGCGGTGTAGCGATAACTTTCACTAAATTTGTCAACTCAGTAATTTGATTTTTTAACTCGTCAATTTCTACTGAATGTTTCTCTTCAGTTGTGTTGAAGACTGCGTTTACGATATCTCTTTTTGCTTGTAAGCTGGATTTAATGTATCTCTCGGTGCTTCTAAGATTCCTGTGTCTTCCGCAGATTTGTGCAGCGAAAACACCCCTCTTATCGCAGATCTTTTGTAAATAGAAGTGTCTTAATGTATGAAAACTTAGGACAGATAATTGATGGCCTGAATTACTTTTGCCATATTTATGATCAAGGCCAGCTTTCTTTCTCGCCCGAATTGTATGAGTTCTTATTGTTCCAGGACTCATGTGTTGTTCTCTCCCTAAAACATATTTTCCAGAAGTCGGGGTTCTTCCACATCTTGAAGTTCTTCCATATCTTTGTCTCCAGAAAAGATAATTATCAGCAAGTGCTATTTCTGATTTGTAAGTTAAAATATGATCTTTGAATCTTTCAACCATAAAATCAGGAATGATTATCTTCTCGAATTTCTCTTTATTTTTCTGTTCAGGTAAAAGCAATGTCTTTTCAAAGAAGTCGATATGATCAACTTTTATCTTGCAGACTTCGACACTTCTTAAACCGAGTTCACTGGCACAATAGTAAGTATTCTCCCAGAATTTCACATAATCATCATCATATCTTTTCTCGATTTCTCTTACTGCTTCCATGAACATGTTAAATTGTGCCTCAGTAATAGATTTTGCTTTTGCGTCTTGAGCCATTTAAATCATCCCCAAATCTCTTTCAGAAGTTCTCTTGAATATTGTGCGACTTCTGATGCTGGCACTTTTGTTCCTGTTAAAATCTGTGCAGCTGCTTTAAGACAAACTTGGAGATGAATATCTTCCACAACATTATCTCTGTTGTTTGGTTGTGCTTCTGCTTCTTTTTCTCTTTCTATCTTTATGATATTTTGGTACTTACCATTTAACTTGTATTCAACAGAAGCGGTGTCGCCTTTCTTTACAGGACAAACACCATATCCACCGTACCATTCATCATTGATCTTAACACCATACTTGTTGCTTTCTCTCTGATTAACAGCTGAGATTATTCCAGTTTCATTTGGCATTTTTCTCAGCCTCCTTAGAATTCCATTCAGTTAATCCGAATGTGCCTTTTGCAGTCTTTACAAAGCGTTTCTGCGTGTCAGTAATCATTCTTGAGAAGATGCTATTCTGTGGTGTAGTTCCAACAGATTTGCTTCTCTTAACGACTTCTGCAGTTATCTCTTTGTAATGCATCGGCTTGCCATTCTCTTTTAGAATTTGATACGCTACTTCTCTATGTGGCAAGTCGATCTGCTCTGTTGCTGGTTGTTCTTTCTTCGGCTCTGAACCGACATTTTTATATCTATCTTTGTGTTTATCTCCTTTCATGGGTATGACCTCCTATGGTTTTACTCATCGGGATTGAGGGTACTTTTGCGAGAATACTCAATCCCGTTATGATCATTTATTCAGTCTTGCATTTTTCCTTCAAGATCACATAAACTTCTTTTCCGATGTATTTTTTGGTGTATGGGATTACGGCCCCATTTCCAGATTTTACGACCGTTTTGACTTCTATGTTTCCTGGTTCTATAATCAGGTTTTTTGTTTTCATCTTTATTTTCTCTGGCATTGTGTTCTCCTCGGTAATTTCCGCTAATGTCTATACTTTGTGAGACTATCAGGATATATAAATCTTGTCATCAAAAAACCATTTTTCTATGAGAAATGGCTTAAAAAACAAAATATTTATATATGTATGTAGATTGTATTTAAATTGTACTAAAGATTATATATTAATGTACTTACAAAGGAAATATGCAGAAACAAATGATAGATGGAATCTCCCTAGTAAAATCGTCTGAGTATAGACATAAAATACTTAAATCAATAGGGAATGAAATGAAAACACCGAGTGAAATTGCTAAGGCGGTTAAGATTAGATTGAATCATGTAAGTATGTTCCTCAAAGAGCTCAAAGAACATGGAATTGTTGAATGTTTAAATGAAGATACAAAGAAAGGAAGATTATATCAATTGACAAAGTTGGGGAAAGATGTCATCGCAAAATTCAATTAAGGAAAATAAAATTAAGTACGTGGATAACACGTGGGATTTTAAAGAATCCTTTACAAAGTATAGTAATCATGGTTTTCATACTTATCCTGCTATGATGATACCCCAAATAGCAAGACGACTTATAGAAATGTATGGTCTTAAATCAAAAGTATTGCTTGACCCATTTGTTGGATCAGGAACAGCACTTCTTGAAGCAAAATTACATAAAAATTTCAAGAAAGCATATGGTATTGATATAAATCCGTTAGCTAGGCTTATTTCTAAAGTTAAAACAACTACAATTTCTCCAGATAAATTAAATCAAGAGTTTAGTCAATTAATTCAAAGATGCACATCAGGTATCAAAGAAATCAATTTTAAAGAGAAAGAAATAGAAAAACCCGATTTTCATAATATTGATTTTTGGTTCAAACCACAAGTGATTACTGATTTAGCAGTTATAAAGAAAAACATACAAAAGATTCAAGACCAAGATATTAAAGATTTCTTTTTGGTTTCATTTTCTGAAACAATTAGACGAGTTTCTAACACAAGAAATGGTGAATTTAAATTATATAGAATGAATGAAATTCAATTAGCAAAGCATAATCCTAACACATTAAAAGAATTCATAAAAGAATCAGCTGAAAATGTAAAAAGCATGATAGAATTTTACAGCGAAGCAAATAAGAATTGTGCAATTATTGTTCTTGATGAAGATACTCGATTAAAGACATCTATAGGAGATGATGAAATTGATTTGATAGTCACCTCCCCTCCCTATGGTGATAGTAGAACCACTGTCGCATATGGACAATTTTCAAGATTGGCTCTTCAATGGATGGATTATGCCAAAGAAGAAGTTATCAATATTGATAAAGTGAGTCTTGGTGGCATACCAACTAAAGATTTAGTGAATAGTTTGGGATCTCCTTCTTTGAAAGAGATTATGCATAAAATTACCGAAAAAGACCCTAAACGAGCAAGAGATGTGTTAAGCTTTTATGTTGATTTTGACAAATGCATAAAAGAATTGCACAGAGTAACTAAACAGGGTGCTTTTTTATGTTTTGTTGTTGGAAATAGAACTGTGAAAGGAATACAAATACCAACTGATGATATAATTGTTGAATTATTTCAAGCTAAAAATCATTACAAACACCACAATACTTTCATAAGAAATATTCCTAACAAAAGAATGCCTAAACAAAATAGTCCAACTAACATAACTGGAGAAAAACTAAACACGATGAATGAAGAGTGGATTATAATACTCGAAAAACAATAATGCTACATTATTTTTTCTTTTTTAGCATATAATTGATCAATATGTCTTTTATTCAATCTAAATCCCGCGCCATGATCTCTTACGCTTCCAGATTCTTTAATATGCATTCGAAACTCCCAAACCATTAATCCTTCATTAAGTAATCTTTTGAATCCATCATTACTTAATTCAGTAAGAAGTATTGAATCGTTGTAGTGAAACCATTCGACACCATCTATGACTTTTGTATCGGCAAAAACAAGAAGTAAATTCTCAAATAATTTAGTTTTAAGTTTTTCCATTAATTCATCAATAACGAAATAACAAATAACACCGTCTTTTTTATGAACGATATTCAGATTTCCATTTGTCACTTCTAATTTCAATCCTTGTGTATTAAATTCAGTTACTTTTAATGTAACTTTCAAACCTTGACGACCTTGAGTATCTTTATAACCATATTTTTCTATAATTCCTTTAGCAGTAACAGGACTCCAATGAGGTGATTTAGTAATTAGAGTTATATTCGATGATGCATGCTTTCTTTGAGCCTTCATCTCGACAGGAATGCCTTTATAACTTAAATCTGGTTCTCCTAAATTATTTTCCTTAATATCCATAACTGTCTCGAGGGTATAACCAATTCCTGTGTTATCTTTTCTTAAAGATTTAATAAATCCCTTCTTAGAAATTTCAGGAAGAACTTTTTTTATATCAATTTCTTTTAGAGTAGCATTAGGCATACCAATCAAGTTAGATATAATATATATAGATTAATACCACAAGATAGATACAATATTGATACATCTGCTTCGGACTTGCCAATATGTGTCAAGTCTGTTTTTCCCACTATCTTTCTCTAAGGTTTTGGTGGACTTGATAATGGGACACGGGAATTATAAACCACAATGGACACGAATATTCTTATGAGAGGGGTTACTCTACAAAATGAAAGTCAACAATGGAAGGATGCAGTTTGGGCATAGGAACGAAGCCAAGGAAAAGACCATAACTGAAGAACAGTTGAATAGATTCCTCGCTGCAATTCCATTCATTGAAGAAGAAAAATATGTGTTCTTTTGGGAAAATGTTTACTGCTCTGCAGCAATGCTTGGACTAAGAAGCGCTGAGACATGCAGGATAAGAATTGAAGATATAGATTTCATGGACAAGACTCTCACACTACCTGAACAAAAGAATAAGGAACGATTTGAGAAAATCATTATCCCTGATGAAATGATGAGAAGAATAAAAGATCACATCATGAAATACAAGTCAGAAATAGTTCTTAACGGAAGCCATGGCAAAGACATCAATCAAAATGAACTCAGAGGAGAATACTATATCTTTTGGAGAATGCGAGAGATGAAAACAGGCCATAAAGAAAAGCACCTAGCAGAACAAACCATCAGAAAGCATCTTGAATGCACCAGGAAGAAAGCAGGCCTCGATCATAAATATGGAATGACAAAAGACGGCCACACACTCTCAGTTCTAAGCTATCATACCCTCAGGCACTATTATCTGCAGAAAATCTGCGACAGGAGAGGAGTATTTGCAGCTCAGATAACAGGAAGGCACAAAAACTTGCGAAGTACAGAAAGGTATCTGACAACAAGCCTCGTGGCCAAGAGAGACATAGTCAACGAGGTATTCAACACTATCCCAGAGCAGGAAGGGGCTCAAATGAAGGCTCTTAAAGACGAGATATCTGAACTTAAGGAATTAGTCAAACAATCAATAATTATCAGTAATGGAAGCCCAGATAACGTAAAAAACAGCAGTAAGATCGCAATAGAAGAAGCTGAAAAAAGAATGCAGAACATGGCATTATACGAGAGTCGTCAGATGAGAAAAGGAGGGCCTGTTCAACAGGAGAATGCTGTTGTAGTAAGCTCTATGGAAAGATAAAAGTGGCAGATAATTTTATATTGATTGAAATAGAATTCTTATCATCTTAGAGAGTGGACTTGTACACTTGACAGACTTGACAAGGTGGACACAAACTATATATCCAACCCCTAACACTAACCATATAAGACTGGTCATTTCTGACGATGTTCAGAAAAAAGGATCAGATACGATCCAAATATCAAGCTCATCCGCTTGTAGCGATTTTGGGGAAAGCGCTATTAATCTGTAGCGGAAATATAAATCTTCCTATTTGTAACTACTATAAAGTGAGTAATAACAATACATTTAAATATGGCCAGAGAAACAAGAAGAATTACCAATGAGCAATAGACAGCAAAGAAAACAACGACTCGCCCAAGAGCAAGAACGTAGGGAACTAGAAGCAAAAAAGGGAAAGATTTCTCGCCGAACATTCTTAGGTCTAGCCGGATTAGCAGCTGCTGTTGGTGTAATATATGGTGTTCATGAAGTAGTCAGAGCTCCAACCTATGCAGAAGCTATGCTCAATCCCTCGAAACGACAAGCCTATGCAGAAAGTTTGCTAGAAAATAAGCCAACATATGCAGACGTCCACTATATGCCACAAGGATTATTGGCAAAGCTCAGGGGAGAAGGGTATGAAATTCCTTTTGGTATATTTGCGGTCACTATTCCACATGAACGAGATCCTTTCAGAATAGGAACAAAGAGTACTATCATCTTGACCAATGAATGCTTTGATACAATCTATCAGCAGGCAAAACCAGCATGGCATGATATTGGCCTCATTGTAGGAAATGTAATAAATAATCATGAAATGCTCCATGCAAAACACTTTCACAATGGAATCCATCAATACGAGAATAAATTATTTTATAATACAAAAGGCGAATTCAATAGAGCTCTCTTTAAAGCAGTCTCAGAGCTTCTAGCGCACCAAGAAGAAGGTAAGGAATTAGAACGAGTAGTACACCAAGAGACAGCTGGTATGATTACAAACCATCTGCGAAATATGCCACAAATGATGTTGCCTTATTTTAGAGAATTATTTAATCCTGAAGTAGTCAGTGGTATGGATCCTATGTTTGTCAAACGTCTCAGGCAAGATTTAGTGCCTCAACCACCAAGATAATTATTTTTATGCACAGTTTTGCCTTTGTCTTTTCTAGCAACTCGCACGTTTTTTGACACTATAGCGTAAACTTTACGGAAAAGACACACAAAATATATAAAGGCAAAAGAAGGTTAAATAGACATGGCACAAGTAACGCTAGAGCAAGTAAATAAGAATGTTCTTCAGATAAAGAAAGAACTTGATGAATTGAAGGAAATAGTGACAGAATCAAATTTAGAATTGACAGACGAAGTAAAAACAGCTATAGAGACATCAAGAAAACGACATATTTCTGCATTTAAAACACAAAAAGAGATTGAGACTAAATTCTTATAATGTATGAAGCACGATATGATCCACTAGCAGAAAAACAACTTGAAAAATTAGAAAGGGAAATTGCTCGTCGTATAGTTAAGAAAATAAGTGAGGTAGCAGAGACAGGCCATGGTATAGAAACAATCAAAGAAAAAGCATACGGTTATAAAATTCGTATTGGTGATTATCGTGCGCTTCTAGATATAACTTATAATCCTAACATATTGTGGATACGCTATATTGAGCATCGAGGAAAAGTGTATAAAAGAAGATAAACTTATTGCTTCTTCACAGGTTTGCTCTTTTCTAGCAACTCACATGTCCTGCATAACGTTTTAGCAGCAGGTTCTCCACAGCTCTCGCATGTGCCTATCTGTCTTGACTTAGTTTGAAATTGCTCTCGTAATTTTGGTAAAATCTCTAAGAAGGAATTCACTATGCCTTGTTTCGTCCCCGGGTATTTGTTCTCCCACGTATTCAATGTTTCTCCCAATTGTAAGCGATAAGCGCCAACAGCATTCGGGCATTCTACAAACGTCACAGGAAAGTCTTTCAATACAGCATACAACGCGACTTCTTTTTCAGTCATAAAGTAGAGTGGTTTGATTCTGCGAATAAATTGCTTATGCATCAAGACTCCAGTGATTGGTCCTAATTTAGCAGAAAACGAAATATTGCCCTTGAACTGGTTCATAATAAGTGTTTGTGCCTCGTCATCTAAGTTATGACCAGTAGCGACCTTCGTAGCTCCCAATTCCCTTGCACCACGATTAATTAAATATCTCCTGATAATCCCGCAAGCAGTGCAGGCATTCATATTATGTTTTTTCAAGAAAGAGTCCAAGGTAAAGCCAAACATCTTCTTGAATGACACAATCGTCAAGGGAATTTTATAGTGATCACAGAATTTCTTGGCATCTTTGAGGGTGACTTCTCGATATGCTTCAATCCCCTCATCAATAGCCAATGCTTTAACATCAATTCCTTGTTTCTTGCAGAATTGTTCCAGTAAATACAAGCAACTCATGCTATCTTTCCCACCAGATAGTGCAGAGACAAGTACATCGCCTTTCTCAACCATCTTGTAAGTGCGTAACGTCTTCAGCACTTTCTTCTCAAAATACTTGATATAGTGTTGTTTGCATAACTGCTCATGATTCTGTAACACATAGACAGGTTCGTTAAGGCATTGTTTGCAAGGCATCTATAGGCTAGAGAAGATAGATTTATAAGGGTTTGGAGAAATTTCGTGAAAATGACATGTGGTATTATAGAGACGGTAAAACGCATGCAGTCGTTGCAAGAATTCCAACGAGCATGTACAGGTTTAGAATTATTTCTCATGAGAGATATTCCTTTGTGGGTGCCAAATATGCGCTTTGAAGAGGAAGAATGGAATGTGATAGGAAGAAAAGAAATTACTGTATATGTCAGTAATGAAAGTGAATTATTGTTGAGATGCGCAGAATTACGAAGAAAAGATTATCATAATCAGTTTTTAATTGAAGCTGATGGTAAAAGAGGTTTAAGCCTCATGCATATACTTAGTATGTTCTCCAAACGTGAAGGATATCAAATAACCAGAGAAGAAGTAGTGTTGCCTGCGGCATATAAGGCATACTTCATAAGCTGGACGAGAAAGATTCCTAACCCCCAGAAACAACAGAAAGCACCTTGATCTGATCTTTGTCTTTAAGCTCTTGAGTTTCAATTAACACATTATTGTCACGAGTCACCAAAACAGTCACAGGATTCAAAGCCAGATGCTCTAACAGATCTTGAACAGTAGATTTGCTGGACAGCTTAAGAGATTTGTGTTCTTGTGTTCGCTCTAAATAGACTAAGAGGCGCATAAATTAGGGGATTGAGAGGGGTTTATAAATCATTTTATCGTGTTTTAGGCAACAGTAAACTATTTAAAGAAGTAAATATATTACTAGTAAGTAGTAACAGTAGGAGGAACCATGGTTAGTACGCATATGTACGCAAATGTTAAACATAACGTGCCAATAGAAGCAGAAGATACTCATAGAGATACTTTAGATGGCTTACTGATTGGGGAAGGTCTAAAAGTACCTTCTGGTTTTCACGGAGCAACAGAACATGGGTGGGCAAGATTGTATAGGGGCAGAGATCTGACCGTTATACATCTAGATAGTTTTGTATTTAAAACAGCGCGTCGAGGAAATCATAATAATATGTATTGTATTAGTGGTGATGATCCTATACGTGTAAGGGCAGTTGAAAGAAAGATTATAGCAATGTCAGCACAGCTAGGATATGAAACAAAGGGTAGCGTATGAAACTAGAAAACACTGTTATAAGAACCTGTGCAGATGAAAAAGATGGAGTCAATCTTGCGCAAGCAAATGAATACATAAATGCAATCGGTGAAAGATTAAGTGAACAGGGATTTCTCTTGAGAGCAGCACCTCTCTTGGATGATAAAATCAATGTGTATAGAAAAGGACCTTGCACCAGAGTAATGCATACCTCTACATTTATTCGACCTGATCCTACGCGAAATATGAGAAAACATGGAAATTTCTATGTGATAACTGGCACGCCGCAAGAAGTTGCTGATCTTATGACTTTAATCAGACAACATCGCAGAGATTTCGGGTATGCAAACAATGGTTTTTTAAAAGATTTGTTGGATGACCTGCAATAATATGACGACAGTAATCCTCTACGAAAATAAAAATGATGATAAAACCAATATGATGAATTATATAGCAGCAATAGGGAGATTGCTATTTAAGAAAGGATATTACAACGATAACAGTGGTCCTGGTTTCATGCGTGAAGTTTTTAAAAAAGATAAAGGAAAATCAGGATTAGTTATTCGTATGGCGCAGATAACAGGTGATCAACATAGGGATTTATTTACCATTATAGCAACAAGTGAAAATGAAGCAACTGCAGTGCACGACGATCTAGTGGCTGTTGCAGAAAAATGCGGATATGTTTCACAAGACTATCAAAGAATTGAGATGTCTGCATCAAGAAGAACAGATCAAATTAACTTAAACTAAATTCTAGGCTTATACCATTTCATCGATAATGAGTTGAGTAAAACACTTAATGAACTGAGCGCCATAGCCCCTCCAGCAATCATCGGATTTAATAAAAACCCAGTGTATGGATATAACACACCAGCAGCGACAGGAATGCCAATCACATTGTAGATAAATGCCCAGAGTAAATTCTGCTTGATTTTTTTCACAGTATGCATGCTTAAATCTATCGCAGTCACGACATCCCGTAAATCATTCTTAATTAAGACAACTTGTCCAGTTTCCATAGTCACATCAGTCCCAGAACCTAGAGCGATGCCAACATCAGCTTGTGCTAGTGCAGGAGCGTCATTAATGCCATCACCAACCATGGCAACGACTTTCCCTTGTGCTTGCAGTTCTTTGATTTTTGCTGCTTTATCTTGAGGCAAGACATTTGCTATGACTTGATTGATATGTAATGCTTGTGCAATAGCTTTGGCAGTCTGCTCAGTATCACCAGTGATCATCCACACTTGTTTCCCTAATCGTTGTAAGGTCATAATAGCTTCAGCAGCATAATCTTTTGGTGTGTCTGCAAGGCCAAGGACGCCAACAGCAAGATTATTCACTCCTACAATGATTAATGTTTTTCCAGAGGATTCCATATTCAGTAGTCGTTGTTCAAGGTGTTCGATAGCAATGTTTTGTTCTTGCATCAGCCGTCTATTGCCAACAGCAATCTTTTTCCCTAAATACTTAGCAACAATCCCTTTGCCAGGATGAGCTTGGAACGCATGAGGTTCAGGAATAGGGAGTTTATGATGGTTCGCGTGAGCAATAATCGCTTGTGACAAGGGATGCTCAGAATGTTGCTCCGCGATAGCGGCAAGTTTCAGCACAGTTTTTTCATCGCCTTGGAAAGCAACAACATCAGTGACTACAGGTTTGCCTTTCGTCAAGGTTCCAGTCTTGTCAAAGAGGACAGTATCGACTTTGTGGATAGTTTCAAGAGTTTCTCCGCCTTTCACTAAAATGCCTTGTTGTGCAGCTTTTCCTGTGCCAACCATAATAGCAGTAGGTGTAGCTAATCCCAAAGCGCAAGGGCAGGCAATAATCAGCACAGCAACAAAATTCAGGAATGCAAACGTCAGTGCAGGATGTGGTCCAAACAAGAACCAGATAATAAAAGTAACAATGCTGATCATCAGTACAGCAGGGACAAAATAACTAGAGGCAGTATCTGCCAGTCGTTGCAATGGTGCTTTATGACTTTGTGCTTCTTGAACAAGAGTAATGATATGCGCCAACAAGGTATCTTTGCCAACAGCAGTTGCTTTCATCTGGAAAGATCCTTCTTTATTAATGGTACCACCAATGACTTTCATGTCCTTTAGTTTCTCAACAGGCATGCTCTCCCCAGTGACCATGCTTTCATCGACAAAGGAATTTCCTCCAATGACAAGACCATCCACAGGCACTTTCTGTCCAGGTTTGACTAAGAGAAGATCTCCAACAAGCACCTCGCTGAGAGGTACTTCCATCTGTTTGCCATGACGGATGACAATTGCTGTCGCAGGTTGTAAGGACATCAAGGCTCGTAAAGCATCAGATGTATGCCGTTTGGCAATGGCTTCTAAATATCTGCCAAGAACAATCAATGTAATAATAACAGCAGCAGTGTCATAGTACAGAAGAGTTTCTCCATAAGGAGAAGGAAATAAACTAGGAAAGAAAGTTGCGAGCAGGCTATACAAAAAGGCAGCGCTAGTCCCTAAGGCAATTAAGGTGTCCATATCTGCAGTTCTTCGCTTCAGTGCATACAAAAATCCTCGATAAAAGTCAAGGCCGACATAGAATTGCACAGGCAGTGTAAGCAGGAGTAAGACATAAGGCAGAGTCAAAAAACTAGGAACAAACAAAAAGAAGTCAGCAAAACTGCCGAGAAGGATAGGAATCGTAAAAAGAATACCGACGAGTAGTTTGTTGCGAAGTCGTTTCAAGTGTTTATATTCCACTAAACGAATATCATGATGATCTTCTCTGGTCCCCAGTTGGAATGCTTGATAGCCAAGACGTTGTACAACCTTGCGGAAATCTGCAAACAATGTTCTGCCATCATGCTCGATAATGACTTGCTCAGTGCCATAATTGACAGTCGCTTGTTTGACACCGACTATTTTTTTCAGTTCCTGCTCTA
>ORJL010447327.1_pt1 | contig 35206 bp, 30 predicted proteins | sample 1779941 | NCBI WGS metagenome assembly ORJL01 (sample SAMEA104232317, study PRJEB22302) | groundwater metagenome | biome: forest; feature: aquifer; material: groundwater | place: USA | collected 2011-08-07 | depth 5.8 m | reverse complement strand
TTTATCCGGTCTTCTAGGATTATTAGTCTTCAATATTTCCTCTTTAAAACAACCGCTCTTTCCTCTTCTCTCGGGTTTGTTTGGTATTTCATTACTTATTCTCAGTCTCTCTGAGAAAACAACTATTCCGCTGCAGAAAACAGATGAACCAGTTTCTATCACGAAAAAAACAATCTTCAAAACCGTTTCCGCTTCTACTGGCATTGGTTATATCGCGGCGTTCCTCCCTGGTTTTGGCAGCAGTCAAGCCGCAATAGTCGCGACCAGTGCCGTCGGTGAAGTGGGTGACGAGGGGTTCATTACATTAGTTGGCGGTATTAACACTGCCAATATGTTAATCTCCATCGCTGCCATCTATGTCTTAGACAAAGCGCGCAATGGGGCGATCGTTGCTGTGCAGCAGTTATTATCTGTCGTTACTCTTTCTGATATGCTCTTATTCCTCGCCGTTGCTCTTGTTGTTGCTGGTATCGCTTCACTTCTTACGATTAAGTTTTCTAAAATTTTTGCTTCACTGATTGTCAGAATTAATTACACTCGTTTGATCACTATCATCATCGTTTTCATCACTGCCCTGACATTATATTTTGATGGTGTCTTAGGATTTATAGTCTTACTTACATCAACAGCTATTGGTCTCCTCGCTTCACGCTGGGGCGTGGGCAAGAATCATTTGTTGGGCTGTTTGATTTTGCCGGTGATTTTGTATTTTACATTATAACTTAGAAGAATTTAAAAATAATCTTCATTCCTTGCATTCTATGCACAGCGAAATTGTTCGGTTCAAAAGTCCTTTAAACAGAGAACAGATCGGAGATTTATATGAAAGAACAATTGCTGCAGAAAAGAGAAGAAACTACCGAAGCTTCTCGTACAGTTCGGAGGGGGGTTGCTTTTACGATTGCGACTGTGCACCATCAGCCGATCAAATGCGCCCTAGACTTGCGAAGATTCCCGGAGCAGTCCGTTACTGCACTATGGAGAGCAGCCTTGGATGGTTAGGATCTGGTGAAACTACTTCCATTGATCTTCATAATAATCAAATTAGTTCTGTAATTAAAATTCTCGGTCCTGAAGAGGGTGTAAGCCACATTCGCTCAGTTCTCACCGATCTAATCGGCGATGGTGGTCAGTGCACATATAATCACAACTACAAGAGAGAACATGACGCTCGTCTTGAAGCACGATTTAGCGGATACGTCCCAGCTGGACAGTGGCCTGGAAGAGTGCAAATGATGGATGCGTTGACTGAAGAACTTACCGCTGTGAGAATGCTCAAAGATCACATTCCTGATTTTGCTCAAGGCTGGCCAAATATGCGGATGCTTGATTCGAACTATATTAGTTTAAGATTCGGAGAGGGCGAATTGTCTGCAATCGTTGGTGCTTCGTTCTATCCACCAAACCAAGCACTGGGAATGGGGAGCTTTGGAGTGAGCGCTGAGTTCATTTACAGAGGAACAGAAGAAAGTGTTGAGCAGGCATTCAGAACTTCAATCCAGAGAATTGGATTTCCCCGAGATGTTGCAGTTCCGATGGCTGGACGCATACCGTTCCTTCAAGATAATGGTTTCGTCAATAAATTTCTTTCAAATACGACCAATGTAAAAGGCTGGCGCGCAGCAGTAAGGGCTGTAGCCGCAGAAGGTGCAGAATTGGGAAAGCACAATTACAGTATTTGCCGGTTTCCCTACAACTTGTTTATCCGTGAAAGTGATGGAAAAATTAGTAAAGATGGTCAAGTGCTAGACCCTACTTGGGGTGAAGATCCTATTGCGTCTGCGTTAACTCATGGTCGTATCGGTTCCGTTTCTCATCTTGATAACGATACTTCTCCAGATGATATTAAGAAGATCCTGCTTGAAGACAAAGAGGAGAAATAAGTCTTTACTTCTTTATCCTTCGGAAAGAAATACTATTTTTTTCTGAAAATTCATCTCTTACAATATTCACATTTCTTCGCCGCTTCTGGCTCTGCTCCCTGTAACACTCCTAACGCCTTCTCAAATACTGCTTGGGCATTGGTCGGCGAAAGAGAAATATCATAGAGTTTTGTCGCAAATTGCACGAGCCCGCTACCTTTTACGCCTTCCGGATACCACAGAAGAATATGACCTGTCTCTGCAACACTAAATCCATTTTTCTGAAACAATAACGCATACATGTCAAGTTGCTGTTGGTAATATTCAATGGTCTTATCTTCTTCTCCTTCTTTTGGCTTGAAGCCTTTTGTTTTATGATCCAGCACGATTAACTTTTCGTCTTGTTGTAAGAGGTCATCAATCGCCCCAAATAATGTATTTCCACCATCATCATTCCAGCGAATTCCTTTGAAGTTATTTCGCCACACTTTAAGCTGCTTCATATCTTGATACAAAGTTACATCCTTTGGAAGAGCAGTCAGTTCATCCGGTCTTCGTCCTTCTTCTCGGCATTGGTCAAAATATTCTTTGATCACTATATCCATGCCGCTCGGTAAAGAAGGAAAGATACCTTGTGGTCTTTTAATCTTTTTATTTTGGTTGAGATAAAAACAGCGTTGGCAATCATTAAACAATGATAGACTTGATGGTGACAGTTTGTAGGTCATTATCTCCCAATTTGTCTGTTTCTATAAAAACATTCTGTTCTAATTTCTTTCAATAGCAAAACGTATATTAATCAAAAAAAAATACTTACAATAAGAGGTTGATAGAGGTGTGGCCCCGGAGGAGAAATCTTCCAGGGCTGCATTTTTTAAACTAAGTATTTTTTTCTTCCGAAATTACCAACTCTCATCTCCATTCCAATTCTAACAGTAACGGTTGATGATCTGAACCTTCTCCGTGTAATTGTCTTCCCGATCCTCTTCTAATTCTCTCTCCCCGATAGAAGAAGTAATCCAATTGTGGAAGTATTCCTTCTCTGACAAAGCTTTTCTTGAATCCTCTATTCTCCAAATCTTGAATTCCTTTTTCTAAAGATGATCCTAAAAACGTATTAAAGTCGCCTCCCACAACAACAATATCATCATTCTTTTCTTCGATCGTCTCTAATAGGCTTCTAATTTGATATTGTCTTCCTGATGATCCTGTTCTATTCTCTAAGTGAACGTTATAGATCCCTATTTTCATCCCATCAGTATCTTCTATTTGTGTGTACAACGCAATTCGCGTAATCAGATGATCTTTTCCTAGTGATTGTCGTGCAACGAGTGGAAGCGCATACACTTCTACGTTTTGATACCGAAATCGTGAAAGTGTTAACTGCCCGGAATGATCAAAATCATAAAATGCCGTCTTTTTCCCGATGTGGTGCAGTGGGGCATAGGCAGTATTAAATCCTGTAAATGAATCATCTTCCCCAAAAGTCGTTGATTCTCTTACTGGGACCTCTTGCAATATCAACATTTCAGGACGATATTCTTTTATTATTTGAGACAGTGATGTTTTAATTTTTCTCTGATTATATCCTCTCAAGATATTCCATGAGACAATCGTTATTTTATGATCAAGAGTCGCACTTCTATTTTTATCATTGATTGTCACTCGTCGTTGAACGTCTCTTTCATCGAAGCAATATTCTTCTCGTACGGGAAAACAGACAGCTGAGAGCAAGCCGCCGATCGTCTTTGCTATTTCTCTCATGTATTCCAATGATCTCATTATTTTTCTCCTCTTCAAAATTTCATTAAACTTAACTGTCCTTTGCGTGTCCCTTTGGGAATCTCCACCACCGTCTCTACTCCAACTTGTTTCTGTATATCTTCAGCAATTGCTTTTCCTAAAATCTGGCCCAGGCTTGTTCCATCAATATTCTTCACATCACCCAGATCGCGAACTCCTGCGGTATACAGTCTTCGCGCGCGTACTCTGCCAATTCCCTTCAATTTTAACAGAGGTAGCAATTCCTCTTTAACTCCATTCTGCACCCGAACACGCAGCTTGCGAATTTCCGTAACCGCATCATGATATTGGCATATTCCAGCAAGCTCCTCACTCGAATATAACAGCCATTCGGCGAGATCAAGTTTTACTTTTACTTCCCCCGGACGAATGTCAAATTTTTCCAACAAATAATCTTCATCTTTTTCTGAGATCCATTCTTCAAAGAACAGTGCCGTCTTGATTGAATTCATAAATTCACCGTAATCCGAATCGAAGACACTTGGTTCTTTTTCTAATAATAGTTCAAAGCGTTTGTTCAATTCTTCTTGCACGAGATCCTCTTCTCTCTTTTTTGTCTGCAGCAGTGGGCGCATTTCTAATGTGTGGCAGAACATCTGCAGCAGCGAGAACGAAGAATGCTTGTCTTTCTTAAACTGACTCAGGCAATCTAATAAGTGGCGTGCCGTAAACGGATCGAGATATAACTCTGAAATTCGTTTCCCGATTGCCGTTGCCCGCAGAATTTTCTCAGCTTTCTCTTTTTTCGCCGTTGTTAATTTGTTGGCGCTGACAAAATCATTTTTTGCTTTGTCTTCTCGCGTACCGCCTTCCACCGTAATAAAACTCCATCCCTCCAGAAGCAGGAGCATTCTGCTCATTATCTCCTGCAGTTTTTCTAAATCCTGAAATTGATGCGCCCAAAATGTCTGCGCAAAAAATTCCCCCATTGATTGTTCATCGCGAATTATCCCCGAAGCAATTAATGATAATAAATATGTTCGTAACACTGGTTCTACCGCTAGCTTAGAATAAATCTCTTCTGGCACGCCGCAGATATATTTTTCATACAACTCTTCTTTCTCGGCTTCATCTTTGGCGATGATGATCGCCTGTCCTTCTTTTTCATATTCTGGCCTGCCGGCGCGGCCCGCCATCTGTAAATATTCTAGCACGGGAATCCAGTCCATCCCCCAGCCTCCACTAAAACGTTTCAGACTCTTAATAATCACGCGATATGCCGGAAGAGAACCGCCTGCCGCTAACGTTGGCGTGGCGCAGATAATTTTTATTTTTCCTTCTCGAAACGCATCCTCAACAAGTTCTTTCTGCGCTCCTGTTAATCCCGAATGATGAAAGGCAATTCCTTTCTTCACACAGTGTGATAAGCGCCGGCATTGTTTTGTCGGAGACGTCACCACACGTAGAACTTCATGTTCCAGTTCGGGCTGTGAGCCTTGTGCAACCGCCGCAATATCTTCTGCTGTTTTCTCAGCGCTCGCTCTGCTCGGCAGAAAGATCATCGCCTGCTTCTGCAGTTGAATTGTTTCGAGAGCTAGTTTGATGAGGTCGTCCATGATCTCTTTTGCGAGGGGGAGATATATTAACGTATCCCTGCAAAATAAAAATTTCTTTTGATTCACTAATCCCCAGAACTACTAAAAAGTACTAAATCCCGCAAAATATTTAAAAAGAGCCCCTCTTTTATCATAAAAATATAACTACTAATGAGTAATCTTATACTAAAAGTGCGAACAAAATGTCCAAATATTTCGCACTTTTATATATATAAAATTGGTATTCATGTTCGATTATTTACCAATTTTAGTATAAGAACAAGAATACTCTACTTGGAGGCAAACAATGACTAACGACAATACTGATCGACCATATCAATCACCAGCACCATACACTGGTGGAACATCAATTTCTGTTAATCCAGAGAGAGTCCTAAAAGCGATTTATGACCGAACGGCTGTTTCTCCAGAAGCGCAAAAAAGACTTGCTGATTCACAGAAATTAGCTGATGGTCTTATTAAAAACGCTCAAGATGCAATGGCAAAGTCTGGCTCTCTTTTAACTGATCTTAAAGCGGTAGTTACAGAACGTGACCTGGGTTATCTTAAAAGAGCTGTTGCGCGAGTGCCAGGTCTAAATAGACTTGTTGGGACCAAAGGCAGATATCTTTCTCTCAGCGACGCGTTGACTCAATCATTGGGAGACGTCGAACGAGGCCTCACTAGCTTAGAAGCACAAGTAGAACCATTTGCTAATTATCATCAAAAACAAGAAGAGACTGTTGACTATCTCTTAGATCAAAGACGACGGGCTACTGAGAGATTTGGCGATTATCACCATCAATTAGATGAAGTAGTGGCTGAGCTTACTCCTTTAGAGACGGCTCATAAAGAGGAGAAAAGTCATCAAAAATCAGCCGCTGATTTGCAACAGGAAGAGAGACGGTTGCAACTCCTAACTGAAAAACGTCGACTAGAAATACAACTTGGTGCAGAAGGACGAGTGGTCAAGACCGCTTCAGAACTGGTTGAGTTCATAGGGGCAAATGCTTCGACCGTCGCTGCCTATGTTGAGACGGCGCGAGATTTCATTGCTACGGCCAGAGGTCAATTACAAGTTGTTGCTCCTCACCTTCAAAGTCAAGCGCAATTGGCGCAGTTAGGGGATGTACTTAGCGGCTCTATCGACCAGTATCAAAATCTACGCGCTACAGTCAATGCCACTGCTGTCACACTCTCGATGCGCGGTGCTGCTCTTAGTCGTACCGTTCAAGAGGCTTTAGGAAGTCCTTTTTATGCCGACGTTGTCGTCGATACCGTTCGTCAACTCGGAGAATCAGTCGAAGCAGAGCGACAAGAAGAACTTCGATTGCTAGAACAGCGATTGCTTCCTCCTCCGTTAGAAGAAGCGTTAGCTCTTCCTGCACCTGATACTGCTGATAAAAAAGAATAAAGTTCATTTTTATTTTTCGTTTTTTTAAACTCAAAAGAGAGTGATAGGTATGATTAAAGAAATCAACCATGGCCACTCTCGACATTCGCGCAGAACAACGGAACCAATACCTTCAGCAGCTGCATTCTCTTCTAGAACTTTCTGAGCAAGCTCGTTTTGAAGATCACGGCTTGCTTTTACGTATCAAAAATAGTATTCAGATTCTTCGTGAAGGTGAAACTCGTTATCCCACTTTAACGTTAAGCGCTCCCTCTAGCGGCTTCTCTTCTGGATTTCCTCATTTTAGCGTTGTCAATAGGGTGTTGGCTGATCGAGATACGGCAGATACTTTTCTTCAGACACTACCTCCTTTAGCTGTGAGTATCGAAAAATGTCTTGACCTCCTGCATGATTCCAATCCTGATTTTAGTGTCGTACAGGAACAAGTACGAAAGACGCTGCACTTTCAAGCACTGCGTGAATTGTCTTTGCCCGCGTTAAGTGAAGCTCATATCGTTGATGCTGAAAATATCCGCTCATTTCGAGGATACACTGTTGTTTCATCCGCCTACAATCTGGCTAAGATGTGTTATCTTCAATATACTATTGGCCTTTTTCAAGATGGTGATTCTACGTTGATTACCCGTGCTAAAAAAAGTGAGGAGATCACCCCCGAATTTCTTTCTCTTCTTCGACAGCAACAAGGAAATGCCAGCGCCGAAATGTTTACTGCTTTGAATGCCCGGCGTGGAAGCGCCATTGTTTCTGTTGATCGCTGGCGTATCGGTCCGGTTTATACTCTGCTTGTGAATAATAATCCTCATCATTATACTATGAATGAGCTGCTGCAAAAAGCGCAGCGAGATGGTGAAGAATTTCCCGCCGTTTTAGAAATAGAACAGCAGACTACAGAAGATTCTGAGACCTATCTCCATCGCGACCTCAAAGCTGCCTTAAGCCGCGACTATAAAAAAGAGTTTGTTCCACCGATCATCTACAAGCGCCATTTTGTTTGCAGCAGCGAAGCAGTTTTCCAAAACTTAGAAAGACGTTTTCTCTCTGATGAGTATCTCGCCAAGTTCTATTGCGCTCGTTCACCGAATGATCATGATAACACCGATAACCATGACAATCCCGAGGTTGAAGCAGAATGATTTCCCCAAATCTTCCTCTCATCGGCGGAACAAGAATAATCATCTCGTCTCTTGATCAATTTCAATCTCCTGGAGTAGGACAATATCATCCTTCTCTCGCTTCTTTGTGGCGACAGAATCTTCCCGCCTATGGTCGAAAGCATGAACCAGTTCTCTCTCAAATTGTGGCCGTTGAGCCGATGATTGGAGAAGTTTGTTTCCGTAATAACGATGGAGAAGACGATCTCTTTCTTTCGCCATACTTGGAAGACATCACTCGCACTGAATTTCCCCGCGAATCTCGTGATGAACTTCCTCAATCTTCCTCTTCTTCTTTTTCTTCTGATGAACCAAAAGCAACGGGAGAAAAATTTGAGAAGACTCTTCCTCCATTATCCTCTTATCTGCGAATGGAAACGCCACGAGAATTAATCCAAAAGCTGGCCGTAATCGAATCTCAAAAAGAACGTCTCCGCGCAAATCCTCGTTTAATGTTAGATACCCTTTATCTTCATCAACTTTCCACTCAAGTTCAAGAAGTAGAAGCAGTTCTCGGCTCACTGCGTGGAAAAAATAATCTTGGATCTTTAGGAACTATTGCCGTAGAACAACCGCGTGGATCACTGGCATTCACTATTGCCGATCAAACCATCTATATTCTTCCCACAACAAGAGCCACGCTTGTCGCCGGATTCTTCAGCACTCCTGAAAAAGAATCACAATACTCTCGCCCATATGTACTTACCTGGAATGAGAACAAATCAGATCCAACAAACACTTCAATCTTGCTTGATCTCCTCCTCAAAACTGAAGTTGCCACAAAAGACCGAGCTTTTGCTGAAGTGCAGCTGCGTTCATTGGAACGGCGTGCATTAATTCGTCAAGGTCTCACCCTCTGGGAACAAGGAGGAGAAACGCAATCGGAAAGAGCTCGTCGTTACCTCCGGGGTTCTTTAACGCCGATGGAACAGTTTTCTCTTCTCCCTCAATTAATGTCGCAGCAGGGAACACCAGAGAGTGATCGCCATATTTGGTCTACTCTTCGCGATGTATTGCAGCGAGGAACAAGTCTATCATGTCTCCCACCCCAATTACAAATCTATTTTGTCCGTCCGAAAAAAGAATATCCTCTCGTTGATGAGATACTCCAAAGAATGGCGCGTAGTACATCTCAGGGCGCTCCCCCAAATAATTCTGATTCTAGTGTTGAAAATTCCTCATCGTTAACGATGGAAAAACGTATCGATCTTGTCCAAGAGCTTCTCTCCTCAAAAATGTATGAAGACGGGTTACACCCTTCTTTTTCTACTCTTCAAACTGTCGAACAACAAGATTTTCTTGGAAAAGTTGACTCATTTCTCGATGGAGGCAAATCAAAATGAATTGGTGGCAGCGTTTAATCGGGAAAGAGAAACTTCAGAATGATTCTGGAGTAACACCAACCGTTGAAAAGATAGACGTCAAGCTATTACCTGACGAAGCATCTCCCCAAACAACCGCCGCAACATCAACCACGTCAACCGCAACATCACAGGCCGCTGCTGCCGCTGACGAGAAGAGAAAACTTGGCGCCAGAACGAGAGCGATTGACGTCTTTAAAAAAATGAAGGCCCAATTCGCTGATCCTTATGATCTCTTTCGTGAAATCGTCCAGAATAGTATCGATGCCGGAACAGATAAAACCGAATTCACATTTGAACGGCAGTATTTTCTCCGCGGAGATCTGCGTAGTCGTTACGTCAAATGTTTTAAAAAAGAACTGACCAGAGACGGAGCAACTCTAGATTCTATCATAGCTGGTCTTCCCGAAGAACTCTCTGTCGATGCCAGTGGAGAGATTAAAGAATTTCATCCCTTTTTAGGAAAAGGCTATGCCCAACCCCAGTTGGAAGAGCGTTTCTCTCTCGGCCGCGGTAATATTCGTTCCTATTTAGCTATGCTTCAGGAAAAAGATCCAGAACTGTTAGCTCCAGAATTTGTTACCGCAATCGTCGAACGCAAAAATGTTACTGTTGATAAATTTGGCATTTCAGAGGACATTGTTGCCGCCCTTCCCCTCGAAAAATTAATCTCCTATTTTGATCACCTTCTCGAAGTTCAAAAAGGAAGAGAGCTGGGCAGACACTTGATTTATTCTCCCGGAAAAATACCGCCGCAGTTAGAACTCCTTATCGATCGACGAAATCGCTATGTACGGGAGCGGGCAGCGCAAGGTGATCTTTTGGCAGAAGCAGCTCTTGCTATACCTCGAGAAGAAATTGTCGCTCGCGCATCTACTCGCTGGAGTTCTCCGGAAGTTAAACTCACTGCCGCAGAAAGAGATTTCTTTTCTTTTTATGGTAATTTTGCAGCGGCAGTTCCTCGAAAATTAGAAAAAGTGTTGGCCGATGCTCCCTTGAAATTGAAAATAACTGCCCGCGATTATGGGCGTGGTATGACTAATAAAGACCGCGAGCAATTCTTGAAAAAGATTTTTGCTTCAAGCAAAGGAAAAGATTTAGAACAAATCGGCCGTTTTGGTGTTGGCTTTGTCAGTGTCTTTGCGCTGAATCCGGCTGCTGTGATTGTGGAATCAACACGAGCAGGTGAATCGTGGGAATATCATTTTCTCCCCAACTACGTTGATGGCACTGTTCCCGGAGCGTTATACGAACCGGAAACTCCGTTAGAGAAAGGAACCAAGATAACTCTCATTGTTGATAACCGAACGTCCTCAGAGATTGATACTCTCGTTGAAGAAGCCCGCAAGCATCTCCTCCGTGACTGTCGTTATGTTGAAAAGCCGATTTATTTTAATGGGGAGAAAATTACCACCGATTTCGACCTCAACACCCCCGTTAAAGTTCGCTTTGGCAAGAAAGGCATTGAAGGAGTAATTGGTCTCGTTCAACAAGATAAATCTTTTTATGAAGTATACAATAATCGTATTCGTTTAGAAGGAAATCCTAAACACTTAGCGGACACGATTAAAGAAAAGAAAGAAGATGGTCTTCTTTCATCAAAAGGACATTTTGGGTTGGCTATTGTTGTTAGTTCGAAATATCTCAACTATGATATTGCTCGTTCAAAAGTTATGCGCGATGGAAACTTTGAGGGAATTGTTGGCGTACTTGAAGATCAAGAAGAAGCGTTGGCAAAAGAATCGTTCATCATTATTGAAGAAATTGCTCGGAGAGGATACAAAGATTCTGAAGCCGAACGTATTTCCATTCGTTTTATTGAAGATTATCTTGGTCGAAGAATTAAGAAAGCTGAAAAAGGAATAATCTTCCCTAAATTTCGCAAACATCGTCGGATGATAAAAGCGTTGGAAGAACTTCTTCCTGATGGCATTCTCGACCGTGATTTACTTCATACCATTGATGAAGAGCCGTGGACTGTCCGGCAGATTATTCAGTATGTCCAACAAGGTCATCCCATTTTATACTATGCTAATCAAAAAACGGAACTCGTTGCAGAATTTCAACGTAAAGGAGAAGTTGTGTTTAAAGATCCAACTGGTTATCTCCGATCAATCACCGGAAACTTTGCTCAAGGATCATCCATTGAACAGCGCTTTGCAACGGCGAAGAAAAGTGAAACCATCTCTTCACTAGAACAAGCATTTATCGATGGCGTCGCTAATGCTGTTCGAAACAGTCCTTTACGTGGTAGAGGTTTCCATTCTATTCTTGGTTCTCATCTTACTCCTCGTGAAAAAGATCTTCCTTACATTCTCAGCTACGGGTCTGGTGGAATGTTATATTACGATGTTCAACAACAACAACGTCCTACTGATAATCGTCTCTCTTCCTGGTTCGCTACGATCGGTGATATCCGTGGCAATTCTTTAGCCACCAGTCTTTATCAAGATACATTAGTTATTAATTTTGAGAATCCCTATATTCAGCAAGTAATGCTTCACGAGCAGCTCTATCGTGATGGTGATGGCTATCAATTATTCACTCAACTTGTCTGCGCCGGTGAATATATCAACCAAGATAGTTTCATGTCACGCCTCTTCCGCAAAGAGCGGCGGCGTGGCGGACGAAATATCTATCGCTCTGGTTCAATGAATCCACAGGAGTTTATTCGCGGAGCGTCAGCGCCTTCTCGAGCGCTTCCTCTAGCAGCGACTCCTCTCCCAACCACTTCCTCCGTTGCAGAACAAATTTCAGAACCATCGTCAGAAACAAGCAGTGATACAGCTATCGACACGGAGGGATACCATGACTAGAAAGCCGATTGAACTAGAAGAGGTTGCTTTTACCGTTGATACTTCGCGGATGTTGGAGACGCTGCGGCGCAGTCGTTTGTCCGATCGTTATGCCTATGTTCGAGATCTCATGGCGGCAGCGCAAAGCAGAAATGCTAAAACTATTCGCGTGCGCGGCAGAGGTAGAAAAATAATTTTCAAAGACGACGGTAATGGAATACCCTACGAAAATCTTGATGAACGCCTCGCCACCATCTTTAACGAGGGAGAAATGGATGATCTCGCTGGCGGAATTCTCTCTTCTTTTGATGCCGGTGCATCCACTGTCCGCATTGATACTGCCCCCGCCGAAAGTGAAGCGTATAGTGTCACCATCACCTATGATGGTGAATCATTTGCCATTTCTGATCGTGAGAAAACAACCATCACGGCTGGAACAACTCTAACCATTCTCAAGAAAAAAAGAAAAGATGGTTCTTCCTGGTGGCAAGGTTTGAAAGCAGAAAAAAAGTGGCGCGATAAATTATCATATCTCACCACTGGCGGATCGCCAGAAGTTCTGCGTGTGCGCGATGCCGTTGCCACAAACGGCATGGGCTTAGATGTAATTGTTAATGGACAAAAAACACAGCGTAAGCAGGAGCAAGTCAAATGCCTTGTTGAGCACCAATTAGATTACCATGGCGTCACCGGAAAAATCGGTTTTCTCGCGTCACCCGACATTTATCAAAAATTCCGTTCTAGTGATTACAGCGGCCACACTTCTTCTCTGGAAAAAAGGAAATCTCTTATTACCGTTTATCGAAAAGGTTTTTTCCAAGGGACGATAGATTCAGAAGACTTATCACTTCTCGTAACCAGTCCATTCTCTGCAGAAGTAAATTGCAACACGATCAAAGTTGACATCAGTGGGAACAGTATGGCTCATGATCCATTGACTAGGGGAATCGTGAGCAATGCTATTAATGATGCTCTCCCCGAATTAATGGATAAATTACTAGATCTTACGCCGTCTTTAGAGCGAGATCGTCATCTCTTATTTTGGATGAATTGTTACCTTGGTTCTGTCTTACATTCTAGCCCCTCAAAATCGTATCTCTCCTCAAAGAATAGATCTGCAAGAGATGACCATGATACATTTTCCACAAAAAAGATATTTTCACGTCTCGTCAAAACAGCACTTATTCCAACGAGAAAAGGGCGTGTTTCATTAGATGATCTTCTTTCTTCTTTCTCAAAGGGAGAACCCATTCTTATTGACCATCAAGGGTATGGTCGTGAAAGCGAGGAAGAACTCAATCAATTTAAGCATGTGGTTAAAACTTATGACGAATCTGTTGGCGACCTTGTTGATGAAATTCTCTCCAACACTAATTTTGATGGAACTAGTATCGCCTGGCGTGGTCAGCGGGGGGCGAGAAGATTTTATCGTTTGGCGGGAAATGAAGACCGCGAACGCCGCGGAAAGGCGTTGGAAAAAGTTGAACGTTTTCTCCCATTAGTTCTCTATCGTCCTCTGCAAGTCACCAGCGCTTATTATGGTGTTATTCGAGAGTTAGTGAGTGAGAAAGAATCGGATTATTATGGGGGAGCTAATCTGCCCATGAAAGGAACTTCTGAGACAAAAATTATGCGGGGAGTAGAGCTGGCTGGTGTCACTCTTCTTGCCGGCATAACTGCTCCCATGTATCTTGTCGTCCTCCCCTTTGCTGCCGCCTATGGTGCCTGTGAAACCGTTGGAAAATATGTTGTCATGCCCTCTCTGCGTGCAGTAAAACCGCATTGGCCGGCAATCAAACAAAAATCACGATCGGGATTAGAGGGCCTTGTTAGCGGTAGTAAAGCCGCTGCTATTGGTATCGGTAAAGCCGCCCTTACTATTGGCGGCGGGTTAGGATTAGTTGTCGCATCGCCGGTTATTGGATTATATTATGCTGGACGCGCTGGTGTGCGTAAAATTTCCGATGGTATCAATACGTTGCAGGATCGTTATTCACCTGCATTGCAGGATCGTCGATTAGCCAATGAAGATCGTCGTAGAATCTCTGCTTCTAATAAAGAGTTAAGAAAAGCAGAAAGAGAACTACAACAACAAGAACATGAAACAGAACGGAAGAGACAGAAAGAATTATCAAAAATTAACAAGAAAGAATCTCTTCGCGATGTTGTCTATCGACGCGTAGCGGAAGATTATTTTAAGAAGCAGCTTGATGACGATCCTCATTTCCCCGATCGTGTCCGAATTTATCATCCAGCAGATAAAACTGATTTGAATTCTTATTTAAACTCAAATTTGGATGAAAATCATGTTTTTTGGAAAAGAAGCAGTGGCGTTGCTGCCTTTGATGCCATTAATGCTCGATCGGCTGGGTTCGCGCGAACGATCTATCTCAATGGCACTCTCCGTCGCTGGCGGCGCTTTATTACGGCGATCGCCGAAATGCGCAATAAAGACAGAATTACTCCTTTCGTCGGTTCTTATCTCATCGCAGAAGCTCCACAAAGAGGAGTAGTTCAAGTCGTGGTTCAATATCAATCCGCTTTCTTTGAACAGAAAGTAGAAGCGTTTTATCAAGATGCCACGCGACTTTACCAAACAGGAGAAACTGATCAATTCTTTGCCGCGTATGATCGGGCGCCTCGTAGCGCGAGAATAGAAATCTTTACGCGTGTTCTTCCTCTGGAACGTCAATCATCAATAGATGATCGCTTGACACTGGATGCTGATAATTTACCACTCATGGAAGAAGCGGCACGGATAATGGTTGAGAAAAAGAAATAGGTTGATTTTTTTTCTTCAATCTCCCTAGAAAATCTTATAAACCCCACCGTCTCTTAGATAAAATATGCCTGAAACAGTTAATGTTAGTAAGATTGGACAAGAAGTTCTTCATCAGTTGGAAGACTTTAATAAGAAAATGTGGGATGCCGTTTCTTTTAGAATGGTTCATGCAATGATGAGTCAAGAACAAATATTAAAAGATTCCTATCTTAAAACACAGGAATATCGAAAACATCGTTGGGAAAAAGCATTAAAGCAGTCCCTGGGCGATAGACGAAAAGCGTACCAACTTCTTACCTCGGAAAATTTTAACTAAATCTTGGCCACCTAATTACATTTATATTTAATTCTTTGCAAGTCTCTTCAAAAGCGTTATCTCTAACAACAATAATATTTACTTTCAACTTCCAAAATCCGTAAATAATGGGGATATCTTCATAGTTTAGTCCATATTTCTGTCCAATTTCTTCTACAACTAAAATATCATCCTCAATAAGTACGTTAGGCAATTTTTCAATGAGGAAATCTTTCATAATTTCATTGATTCTCATATTTGCTTTCTCTTCTGAATAAGCATAGCGATTAATTAGCACTCCTTTACACTCACCAATACATTGAGAAAGCGTACAGAGAAATTTATCTGGAAATGAATAACCTCTTCTTTGAAAATAGTCTACTGCTCTTGGATAAAGAACTAAATCGACGAGAACGTTGGTGTCTAATCCGTACTTTGTGAACAAATCTCCGATTACACCGCTTGAACTTAACACGATCCTCTTCTTGGCCATTACAATTGAATTAATATTATTCTTATATAAAGATTTAGTCTTAGCACACCACTGTCAGTAAAATAAAAAGAGAAATTTCAACCTCACTTCCCAAACTCCAATTCATATACTCCCACTGTAAAAGGAACCGCTTTCTGTTGTTCTCCAGCTACTTCATTACGTCCATTATCAACAACATTGACCGCCCATTTCTTGCGAACCGTATCACGACCATCACTCAGCGAAACCACCACTTCTTTCTTTCCGGCTGTAACAAATGTCCTTTCAATTGTATCTGTTCCCATCACCCGCGGTTCATGGAAACTAAATCCCCAACTGTACGACAACACATCTCCATCCAAATCTTTTCCCGTAATATGAAAGACAACCGGCTTACCAACTGCAATGCTAATCTCCTTCTCCGGTAAATAATCAATAATCTGCGGCGCACGGTTAACGTTCACGATATTAACGCGAACGGGATGGACAACTTCGGCTTCACCATCACTGACAACAAACTCCAACCACGTTGTTGCTTTCTCTGAATTAAATTGTTTGTTTGTATACGAAAGATGACTCGCCAGCGAATTTCTCCATGAATTGGTCTTATTAACAACGCTGCCGTAGCTTGGCTGCCAGACAAAAGTACCCTCTTTAAATGATGCTCCTGTCGGAGGATTGCGTAATTTGATGGTTAATGGATCATTATCCTCGTCGCTCGCCTTTATCGGCAGCGTAAATTCTTGGTTCTCGTTGACTTTCAGTGCATCTTCGGCATTTATTTCTGGGAGAACATTTTTCTTCGTTACAATAATAGGTACAGCTAGCGTAGTTTCACTTTTCCCATCGGTAGCCGTCACATATGTTGTATAATTTCCTTTGTCGCCTTTCTTTGTCTCCCAAGAAGCACCATATTTTGAAAGTGGTTCTGTATAATAATAGTGAACAATATCTCCATCTGGATCAACTGCTCGTAACGCTAGATCAAATTTTTCAGACTCCATTACGCTCGTCTTGTTGATTTGTTCAAACACTGGCGCGCGGTTGACATTGCGTAAGTTCAGAATTAAATTTTGATTAAGACATTCTTTCTTACCACACGCTTTTACAACCAAAGAATACTTTTTTTCTGTCAGAAAGAAATTTTCTAAGCGCAGCGTATTAAGAACGTCGCTGATCATTCCACCTTTTCTTTTGATTAGATCATAACTTGGGTTCCATGTCAGCGTATTATTCTTTAAAGCCATTCCCTCTGTGAGACCATCTGCTGACAACATTACTTTATCTCCATCTGGATCACTGAAATTCAACGGCAAAGTCCAGTGTTGGCCTTCAAATACCACTTCCTCACCCAGAATCACGCCGCTTGGCGCTCGATCAACATCAAGTACAGTTACATCAACAACCCCGCCGGAGGTCAACTCTCCATCTGTCGCATTGATCTTGAGCTGATAATTTCCGGCGTCATTAAAACCAGTCTGCCATTCCCCGTTCAGGTTCAACCGGCCAGCATAAGAATATGATACTTGGTCTCCATCTTCATCTGTTTTGGGAAGTACGAGCTTCACATTTTCTCCCTCGTTAACGATAATCGGCACGTGTTCTATTCTTGGAGATCTATTTTTCTTCTTGATCTGAAGATTCCATTGTTTCTGAACCGTCTCAGCACCATCACTGGCATTGAATGTAAGTAAATACGTTCCTTCTGAACTAAAGTTAAAATAATAATCAAGTATTGGTTGTGTTCCAATTGTCTGATTGTTAAGCATCCATTGATAGGTCATGGGATCATTATCTTTATCCAGAATTTCTGCGCTGAACTTCACTTCTTCATCTTCTTTGTATTCTATCATTGCCTGCTCTGAAAAGGTCTTACCTATTTGTGGTGGCTGGTTAGTATGAAGAACTTCTATCTCTACTTTAAGCGGGGTTGTAAATTCTCCATCACTAACTGTAAAATCAGTTGAAAAAATTCCTTCATCATCGGCATTAGTCTTCCATTCTCCTTTGAGGTCAAACGGCTCTTTGAACACATATGTCAAAGCGTCTCCATCTGGATCTCGTACTACTTGTTGAAGATGAACAACTTCACCTTCAGAGACCGTAACTTTCTTTTGCGTCAACGCTGGCGCGCGATTCTTTTTGTTAACAACCAACAGGATATAACTTGAGGTTTGAGCTTGGCCATCAGAAGCCGTTACTTTAATATTATACTCTCCTGCGTCGCCATAGTTTGTTTCCCATTCCCCTTTTGAGTCTAGTGGCGGGGAATAACTATATGTTACCGTGTCGCCGTCAAGATCTTTTCCCTCTGTCAGTAGTTTTACTACTTCTGTTTCTTTAACGTGGAGGGTTTGTCCTGCTTCCGTTCCCAGAGCAGAACCTAGAAGAAAGATGAAGATAATACCTACTAAAACTATTCTTAATTTCATTTTTGTCATTAACCGATGTCCTCTATCCCCCCATGACTATTGACTAAATTAACAATAAAAAAATAAAAATAAAAAAACTTCGTTAATCTCTATTTCTGAAGAGAGACTTTAACGATTTCTGGTGGCATATTCACGTCTTGTACTGTAAGCTTGACAGTTTTGCTTACTTTTACTTTGCCATCATCAGCCGTTACAGTAACGGTGTAATCTCCGTGATCAGTGTAGCTTGTCTGCCAAACACCATCATCACCAACAGGATTACTAATTGTGACTTTAACCGTATCTGTTGCATCTAAATCAGCAACGACTGGTTTGAATGTAACCAGTTCGCCTTCTTTAACTGTTAAGTCGCCTAATCCGCTGATCGTTGGCGGCATATTTACATCTTTAACCGTTAGCTTAAATGTCTTTTCAGATGTTAATTCCCCATCAGTAGCCGTGATTTTAACATCGTACTCCCCAGCACTCGTATGGTCTGTCTTGAAAACTCCATTTTTTAATGGTTCAGAAACAGTTATCGTAAATTTATCCCCATTTGGATCTTCTACTTTTGGTTCAAGCTTAACCGTTTCTCCCTCGTTGACAATCAAACTTGATACTGTCTCAATTTTTGGAGGAACATTTACTCGCTGAACAATAACCTTTACTTTTTTAGTAGCCGTCAGTTTTCCATCAGTGGCGGTTAATGTCGTGACATACTCTCCCGCATCACCATAATTAGTCTTCCATTCACCTAATGTGTTCAATGGTTTGCTGTAGGTGAAATTAATTGGATCTTTGTCAGGGTCATTAAGCTGAGCTACTAATTTAACTTTCTCACTTTCTTTGACCGTCACTGTTTGCATTTCGCTGCTGGAGTCATCTTTCTTTTCTGCAGCTTTCTCTTCAGTTGGCTTTTCTACCGACACTTTTTCTTCAACTGTCTTCTCAGTTGAAACGTTTTGCACAGCTGTTTTCTCCTCAGCTTTAACTTCTTCTAGTTTTGTTTCTGGTGCTGCTGCTGCTGCTTTGACACTCACTTCTTGCTCAACCTTGGCGATTTCACTTACGATTTGCGCATCGCTTGGTTGCATGCTCTTTGTGTCTTTATAATTAAAACAGCCGACAACGACAAGAAACAGCGATAAAACTAGTACAACACTCACAATTTTTTTCCAATTATTATTCATACTCACCATAGTACACCCCCGATGATTGGTTTGTTTTCGAAGGAAGTGATATTTAAACATTTAGAGACATCATCATATATACTCTAAGTATAATTCTCTGTAAAATAAGTTTATAAACCTCTTATCCTCTGTAATTTTATGAATTTTTCCTGGAGAAAGTCTCTCTCCTCCGCAGCATTAGCGTCACAACTTCTTTTTAATGGTTTTGAAGCATCTGCTAAGGCCCCGCCGATAACTAATCCCGTTGAGCAGCAAGATTCCCGTTTGGAACAAAAATTAAACACCTCTCATTTTGAAATCTCTCCTCTTTATGTTGATTGGAATTTGTTCTACATCAATCCAAAATTACTTTCTCCGCCAAAGAATTCTATGCTTGGTCAGATTGATCTCGATGAATTTGCCGTTTCCACGTTAGGGGTTTCTGTTGATCTAATGACTCGTTCAACAGAGTTAGGAAAAGGCTGGCATGGTGATCTTCCTTTCGGCGTGTTTCTGGATGTTAGTTCTTCTCGTCTATTTAATTTCTTCAACGAAGAGCATGGCGCCGTAAGATACGACGGTGTTGTCATCGGCTATCAAACTAAAACCGACATGAATTATTTTTCTTTGGGCTTATCGTTTAGCCCCTCAGCATTCTATGAGAACGGCCCATTTTCCATTGGTTTGACTGTTGACTTTAAATGCGGGCTTACGTTCTTTAATAGTAATACCAAAGTTGATCTTGGTTTAACTGATGCTATCGCTCGAGCCTATGCTGAAGGGTTGGGCATCTCACCAGACGCTTCTGGCTCAATTAAAATTTATGGCTTCGGCGGTTTTAGTCAAGTTCTCATTGGTCCACGGATCAGTCTTTATGGCGCTATTTGTTCTGGCGGCGCCGGTCTTCGTTATGACGGTTTGACCCTTCGTGTCAATGAAACAATTGACAATAAACTTCTTGCCGAGGGTCTTTTAGGCAATTTTAAGACTGAGTATAATAATGGATCCCTCGTCTTTGGCGCAAAATGCGGGTATAATTTCAAGTGAGGATTTTTCTTTAGATCGGCGCAAGAAACAGCTTTTTATCTCTTTTTCACTGTAAAATCAATCATCAACGGCAAATGATCTGAGAAATGGAAATTAAGTACAGAAAATTTTTTCACATTAATCTGCGGTGATGTTAAAATATAATCCAATCGCTTTTTCGGATGCCATGCGGGTTCCGTCAGTGGTAAAGATTGTTTATCAAGACTAATTTTATCTTTCAAATGTGTTTTGCTGAGTAATTCTTTAATTTCTGTTTCACCATTAAATGTGTTAAAATCACCCATCAAAATAACTGGGTTTTTAACGGCATTTACAATTCCAATTAGCTCTTTAATCTGTTTTCCTCGTGCTCTTTTGCCTAAAGCAAGATGTGCTAACAATAATGTCACTTTTTGTGGCAGTTCCACTGTTACTTCAATTACCACGCGTTTCGTTCCTTCGTGAAGAACATGATATCTTATATCTCTCATCTTGTACTTTGTGACAATAGCATTGGCCTGTTTATCCAGAATTGGCACGTGATGGAATAGTTTCAACCAGCCTTGTAAAGGATATTTAATCATCTCTGTGAAGTTATGAAACTTTAATCCTTCTTCAATAAACCGAACCTCATCAGTATGGCGGCTGCGAAACGATCCGATGTCAACTTCAACGAGAGCAAGAATATCTGGTTTCAATCTCTTCAGAGCATCGACAAGCTGTTGGTCAAGGTGTTTCGGCGGAAAGAACATCTTCCAGAACTTAAAGTACTGATACCAGATTCCTTCAATACCCTCACAATATTCGATATTATAACAGATAAGTTTGACCATTGTTCATTTTCAAGTCTTAACTCTATAAAAACTGTTGTGACTACTTTATTGTAATTAACCCCCAAAGATTTTTAAAGAATTTACTTATTTGTAGATCTATGTCACGATTAGAAAAACAGCTGGAAAACGAAACGCCCTGGTGGGAATTAGAGAAAAGAGAATTTATTCCAGTATATGGTTTTGTACATCTTTCTATAAGATCTTTTCAAGAGTTGGATTCTGCAAAAGAAGAATCTCTTTCTCAAGAGAATGGAGGAGAGCTATATTCTTTTTACCGTGAGCTTCTTTTCCATAGGGTGCCGCGGATAGCATTATTGGGAGTTTATAATTGTGCTATTGCCGGGTTAGTAGTTGCTGCTGATTATTTCTCTCGTTAGAACGTTTAAACTAAGAAGCCGTCTTTACTTCAATATCCCGTAACCAATCAATCTAAACCGATCACCCACTCTTCGAGAAATTGTAATTCTGTCGCCAACATTAGCACACACCGGTTTCTTCAGCACACAGGTTGTATTCTTCTTTGAAGGATCCACAACAACTCCCACCGTTGCTGCTGAGTTAACATTCAACATCAATACTTCGGCTTTCGCTAATGGTTTTACTTCCACTTCATCTTTTGCTCCAACAACTCTCTCCAATAGATATGTATCAAGAGTTAATTGGTAGTGAACTGGCGGTAATTTTCCTTCTCTTCCAACCAAAGAACCAGTTAATGAATCAGATTTAACGATAGATGGATCAAGTAATGTTGAGAGAGCCATGCTTCCCCCTGGGCCGATATCTTCTACGGGTTTTCCACCGGAGAATATTTCTATCACTTTGGTATGTAATGGCTTCCATATTTTTTTATTCTTTTCTTCAACCATGTATCCCGGGACAATTTCAATTACGTCGCCAACTCTAAAGATCCCTTGTTTAACTGTACCACCAAGAACACCACCCACTAACTTATCTGGCTTCATTCCTGGTTTATTGATATCAAATGAGCGCGCAACGAGCATCAATGGTTCTTTTTCCACATCGCGTTTTGGTGTAAGTATAAATTCCTGAATTGCTTCTAGCAACATGTCAACATTAACATTTGCCCTCGCTGAAATCGGGATAATCGGCGCATCTTTAAATTCCGTTTTACTGAGAAATTCTTTAATCTGATGATAATTCTCTAATGCTTCCTCCTCCGTTACTAAATCAATTTTATTTTGAACGATAATTACCTTTTTGATGCCTGAAATCTGCAGTGCCATCAAATGTTCTTTAGTTTGTGGCTGTGGGCACTTCTCGTTTGCTGCAACTAATAATAATGCTCCATCAACAATCGCCGCGCCGGAAAGCATTGTTGCCATTAATGATTCGTGGCCTGGCGCATCGACCAGAGATAATTTTCGTTGTGCTGTCGTTGCCCCATTACATTTGACACATTTCTCTTTGGTCGTTGATAAATCACATTTTTCACAGCGATAAATCGTAAAGTCGGCATAGCCTAATCTAATTGTGATCCCTCGTTTCATCTCTTCAGAATGGGTATCTGTCCATTTGCCGCTCAGTCTTTCCGTAAGTGTCGTCTTTCCGTGATCAACGTGGCCAACAAGCGCGATATTAACTTCTGGTTGATGGACTGAGTGATTGGGATGTTTAGGATGATCTTTAGAATGACTTTTAGAATGATTGGAATGCTCCTTAGCACTCGTTGTTTCAGAACTATTCTCTTTCTCCGTCGTTTTCTTTTTTGCTGGCATTCCTATTATCAGAAAAGAGGCGTCTTTATAAAGGTTTATACTCTTTGTTTAAGTTATCTTCCAGATCTTATCACTTACGGTTCTCTTGCCAGAATCATCGTTAGCTCTGATACATTGGCCTGGCAGCATTTAATGGCTTGTTGTGCTTTTATTTCAAATTGAGAAACACCGCTGCTATTACTCTTAGTTTCAATAATCGCTGCCGCTTCTTGCATTATTTTTTGATATTCGCGTAAGAACGTCATTTCTTTTGGTGAGAGCCTCTTTGTTAAAATAGTCTCAATCTCTCTACTATGTTTTCTCATTCTTGCTTTTGCTTGAGCATACGCAACATTTGTAACCTCGTAATTATAATCCACTTTTTTTCCTTGTGGGGTTGTGCTTCGCTTAAACTCTTGCTGAACCTTAAGAATCGTATCACGAAAATCTTCCATTATGGAAGTGATTTTAAAACCTCTTATAAATATTTTGCTTTTCAAAAGCTTTTTTCCATCTAGATAATCTCTCTGCTTTCTTAGAACATTAACTTTCATGCAAGATCGTTAATCTTGGCCAGATCTTCTGCCATCTTTTCTCACCCAACCTTCGTTCATATAACTCCAATGATTGATAGGGTTTAGGCACTGGTCGAACAATTAAATTCATCAGATCATCTAGACCATGGGGGGCAGCAATCGTTAATGAATCATCCTTCTCTAATCGAACGCCGACACACGTTGCAGTCTCACTCCAATAGGCAATTGCCTCGCAAGAAGACGCCGCCGCTGGTCTAGCGAATTCTTTGGTGCAATCCATTAGATGCGCACCGGCCTGATTAACAACTTCCCAGCGCACAGTGGGGGATTTATTTTGAAGAAATCTTTGATAATCCTCAGTCTTTTCTCCATTAACATCACTTGAATCAAAATAAGCGACGTCAACATCCTGCTGATTACTCTGCGTAGGAAAACCATGAAGATAATTCCAAACCGTATTTCTAATCGCTCCTGCTGCAATATACCAATCTGGAAGACCTAATTCTCGTGTCGCTTTCAGTAGCTCCATCAGCCAATCTTGTCCTTTAATGATTTGGATCAAGTCTTGTTCGTATTTCATTAACCCTCTATTTATTATCGTATTTTATAAAATATACTAAAAGCAAGATATATTCGAACATTATTCTTGCTTTTATATATATAAATGCACTACCGATTAGTTCGAAAATTTAGTGCATTTAGTATATTCCTCCTATTTTTAGAAGCCTTTATTAAATCAAGAAATATTAATCACATATGGTCGTCTTCGAGAACGTTTCTCCGCAAACAATAGAACCATTACTCAAAAACGGTTTCTCCAAAGTCACTTGTAAAACAATCTACGAAAAACTGTGCTTAGAAAAAGATGGTGCGAAGCTCACTCTTTATGCCTCCGGCAAACTTCTTCTTCAGGGGAAACAAGAAGCAATTCATGATATTCTTCCAGAATTAAAACGTCTTGGTCTATCTCATCCTGATCCGGAAGACCATTTCCGCAAAGAAACGGGCTGGATCATTGGCAGTGATGAATCCTTGAAAGGCGATACGTTTGGTGGTGTCGTTGTTGCTGCCGTCAAAGCAGATAACGCCACCCGCTTGAAATTAGAAGAACTCGGCGTTGCCGATAGCAAACTCTTAGATGACCGAGAGATCTTCCGTCTCGCCGATGAAATTAAGAAACTCGTACCCTGCGAAATTCGTAGTCTTCTTCCTCAAGAATACAATCATGTTGGTAAGATTACATTGCTCCTTAACAACCTCCATCACGAGGTTGCCAAGCATCTTCTTCCCGGAAAACATATTGTTGATAAATATCCTGGCTGTACTGTTGGTGACCTGATGTTGGAGAGAGCAGAATCAAAATACGTCGAAGTTGCTGCTGCTTCCATTTTGGCGCGCGCCGCCGCATTGCAGCAATTAGACTATCTCAGTCGGCTTGCTGGTTTCACCTTGCCCAAAGGCAGTACTCATGTTCGATCAGCATTGGAAGAATTGAAAAGTAGAGGATTAGATTTTAAGATGTTTGTCAAGATGGAGTTTAGGAATGTACGGGAATTTCTTTAGATTGAATTAGTTGCAAATATTTTATAAAGTAATCATCGATTTAACTCTTCATGACTGAAGAATTAGAAGTTATCGCAAATATTTACAACGATGGTCGTCCTCCTAATAATTATTGTGCCTCGTTATGTATTCAAGGTGTCGACTCTGGTCAGGTGTATGGTTATTCCCCTCGAGTTGGATCGACAATTGATGAACTTGCTCAAGATATAAAGTATGGACTTTCAGCGGCTGATGAATCTATTTTCTCTCGTATTTACTTTTTCAGCCAACTCGTCAACCCTCTCGGTGGTCGTTTGTTCTTTCAAGAAGGGCAGTCCGCCAGACCCCTAACACATGAAGAATTTCAAGAATTACAAGAAAAAGTGAAAGTGCCATTTACTGAACAACAATGTCAAGATTATATTGATCGATATCATGCTCGGTCTCGTTGACTACCTCACTTTTAGACCAAAGATACATTTATTAATCCCCCTTTCCTTCAAATGAACAATGGTAGATGCACCTCAACTCACCGAAGAACAGCGTAAAGCCTACGAAGAGAAGATTAAGAATATGTCTCCTGAAGAGCTGCGTCAATTGCAAAAACAACAGTGCATTTTCTGTCAAATTATTTCCGGTAAGATCCCCAGCAAGAAAATCTTTGAAGACCAGCAGTGTCTTGCCGTTCTCGATATTAATCCCGCAACCAGAGGTCATCTTCTCCTTCTTCCTAAAGAACATTACTCCATCATGCCGCAAGTTCCGGCAGATGAATTAGGGCATCTCTTTTCTATTTCAAAATTATTGTCGCGTCTTCAACTACGTGCCCTAAAAGTTTCCGGTACAAATATCTTTATCGCCAACGGCCCTGCAGCGGGTCAGCGCGCCCAGCATTTTATGATTCATCTCATTCCACGAAAAGAGGGCGATACTCTTCTTCCATTAAAAGATAAATTAATCGATCCGCTGTTAATGGGCAAAGTAAAAGATGCCGTTCAAGATAGGTTATTACAGTTATTAGGTAAATCAAATTCAGGGTTGAAACCTAAACAAGATTCTGCTGAAGAAAGTGATGAGGAGGACATCAAAGAAGCTGTTTGGAAAGAGCAACCAGCAGAACAGAAAGAAGAACCACCGAAAACCAAGAAACAATCTAAACCACGGATAAAGAAAAAGAAAGAACCAGAAGATGAATCTGAACGAGAAGAATCAAATTCAGATCCATCTGCAACTCTCGATGAGATCGCGGAATTATTTAAATGAGGTAATATCATGACTTGTGAATTATGTAATATCGTCAGCGGAGAAAGTAAAGCCGCAGTGCTCTTTGAAGATGATACTACGTTCATCGCTGTCCGTGATAACGTCCTCACTCCTGGACAGATCTCTGTCTTCCCTCGAGAACATGCCCCTATATTAGAGATGATTCCCGATGAAGTTCTCGGCCACTGTGCTAGTCTTGCTAATACTGTCAGTGTCGCTGTGTTTGAAACACTCGGTGCCAAAGGCACAAACATTCTCGTCCGTAACGGCCTTGGCGCAGGACAAAATATCCCCCACTTTAGTATTGAAGTTATTCCTCGCCAAGAGACTGATGGGTTGAATTTACAGTGGGAACCAAAACAAATCTTGGAAGATGAAATGGACCGCGCCTTTGTCTTGTTGAGAGATGAATTAGTTTCATTGCAACAGCAGAAAGAAAAAATAGCAGTTAAAGAAAAAGTTGCCGAGAAGACGGAAGTAGGTCAGCCGGAAGAGAAGATCAAAGAAGTGGAGAAGCCTAATTATTTATTGAAGTCGGTGAGAAGAATACCGTAACTATTTTTTTATAAATTATTCCTTAATCTTCAAAATTTCTTTCAGCCTTTCCAACACATCCAGCGTAACCGTATTCTTCGCCGGCGTTTGATCGCTATGTTCTAACCGGTAAATTCCCAATCGGTGATAGTAATATAACAATATGTTAGTTAACGCTGTTCCATCTTGAATTGAAAACGGACAGACGATCGGTAAAATTCCAGTTTTATCCCGTATTTGTCCGTTGGCTGTCGCTGTCTTAAATTTTTGTTGAAGAAGATTAGTTTCTCCATTTCCTGTCTCACCACTACCTAATCCCTTAAACGTACATCCCGCTATGAAAATAACCGACTGTCCCAATAGTTTCTTACCCGGCAGAAAGACTTTCAGCTGTGTTTCATGTAATAATGACTCGTTAATCCCGGCAATCTCTTGCGCCAGATAAAATTCTGGGTCAGCCAGCCGGCTCCGTGTGAATTCTTTTGAGAAAACGCCATGCTTCTCGCGAAGCAGTGTGTTAAGATGCAGCACGGAAAATATATGTTGAAGAAGATATTTAAAATTTGTTGACAAAACTAAGGACAAAACTTTAAATAACCTCATCATTAAAACGTCTTTATGCCCATCATCTGCTACCCCTACGACTTTGAATATAAAATAAAAAACAACAAAGTCTACGTCTACCTCTACGCCAAAACAGAAGAGAACCAACACATTTGCGTAGTTCACGAACATTACCCCTTCTTCTATGTTAAAGTACCAATAAAAAACAAAGAACAAGTACCGGAAAGAATCAGCAAAGCAACCGTAACCGACAACCAAACCACTGCTCACGTCCGCAGCATCACTGAAGTAACCCGTGAGTTCATTGGTAAACAAGAACAATTCTGGCAAGTCTACGTCAGCTATCCCAAAGCTGTTCCTCTTTTCGCTAAAGAATTTCAACAGTGGGGATTAGAATGTTTTGAAAAAGATATCTCCTTTGTCCACCGCTATTTGAGAGATTTTCATATCATTCCCATGCAGAAAATAACCGTATCTGGAAAATTTATTGATTCAGAGATTCTTGACGAATCATTAACAGCGACAAAATTTGTTTTCGCAGACAATATCATCCCCGGTGAAGGCACAACCAAATGGAAGATTCTCGCCGTCGATATCGAAACCTACGCCGAAAAGAAAGAAATTGATCCAGAAAAAAATCCCATTTTGATGATTGGCTTGTCCGGCATCGATGAACACAACTCTGAGTTTCAAAAAGTCATCACCTGGAAACAATTCCCCCACGACCACTCGTACATCGAACACGTTGCCGATGAGAAAGCCATGCTCGAACGCTTCCAGCAAATCCTCCGCGAGTACAATCCCGAAATACTCACCGGCTATTTCTCCGATGGTTTCGATTTACCGTATCTCAAAACTCGCTGTCTCAAATATAATCTCTCTCTCGATTTTCAAGTATTTTCAAAAAGTGGTTTCCGCAGCGGTGAAGTGAAAGTCAAAACTATTCTTCATCTTGATATGCTTAAATTTATCAAACAAATTTTTGGTCTGAATCTCAAGACTGACAGTTTCAAATTAGATGCTGTTGCTCAGGAATTGCTCGGTCACAGCAAACATAAAGTTAACTTGGATGATCTCGCTGGCATTTGGGATCATCAGCCGGAAAAACTAGCGCAGTACTGCGCCTACAATCTTCACGATGCTTTGCTCACCCGCAAGCTCTGTGAGAAATTATTATCGGATATCCTGGAATTCACCACCACTGTTGGGCTTCCTCCTTTTGATGTTACACGCATGCGCTTTAGCAAATTAGTCGAAAATTATATTCTTAAACGCGCCATGGAATTTAATGTCGTTGCTCCCAACAAAGCCGAAGGCGCAGAAATGGAAGAGCGCATGGAAGAATCCATCGAAGGGGCGTTTGTCTATCAGCCAACACCGGGTTTGTACCAAGACATCGTCGTCTTTGATTACCGTTCACTCTATCCCACGATCATCACTGCCCACAATCTTGGCCCAGAATCGTTTCGCTGTTCCTGTTGTCAAGATAAACAACACGTCCCTGAAAAAGAAGAATATTGGTTCTGCCAGCGCGAAAAGAAGTTTATTCCAAAAGTATTGGATGATCTTATTACGAGAAGAACCGCCGTTAAAAAACAACTCAAAGAAGAAAAGAAAAAAGGTGGTGATGTTTCCATGCTCGAAGCACGCACCTATGCTTTGAAAATTCTCGCCAACTCTTTTTACGGTTATCTCGGTTTCTTCGGCGCGCGCTGGTATTGTTTAGAGTGCGCTGCCTCGACCACTGCTTATGCGCGTTATTATATCAAGAAGACGATAACAAAAGCAGAAGAAAATGGCTTTAAAGCGATTTATGCTGACACTGACTCTTGTTTTCTTTTGTTGAATAAGAAACCTCAAGCAGAAGCAATGAAATTTATGGACGAAGTCAACGTCGATCTCCCCGGCCAGATGGAATTGGAATTTGAAGGCTATTTTCCCCGCGGAATTTTCGTTGCCATCAAAGGCACAGACGTTGGCGCCAAGAAAAAATATGCACTGATCCGTCCTGATGGGACATTGAAAATTACGGGCTTTGAAACCGTCAGGCGAAACTGGTCTTCTCTGGCTAAAGAGGTGCAAGAGAAAGTATTACGTCTCGTTTTAGAAGATAAAGTAGCTGAAGCGTTGCAGTATGTTAAAGAAATTGTCGCCGATTTAAAAGATGGTAAAATAGAACTAACAAAATTAATTATCAAGACCCAGATCACTCGCGAACTCCATCAATATTCCTCACTCGGGCCACATGTTATTGTCGCCAAGAGAATGGAAGAACGCGGCGAACGTATCATTCCTGGAACTGTCGTAGAGTATGTTATTGCTGCTGGTAGCGGTCAGGTGCGGGATCGAGCTGCTTTGGCAGTAGATGTTAAAGAAGGTGGCTATGATGCCGAATATTATCTCAACCATCAAGTTCTTCCTGCTGTTGTTGGAATTTTAAATGTCTTCGGCCATACTGAAGAGGATATTCTGAGTAAAGGCAAGCAGACGGGATTGGGGAAATGGTTTTGAGAAGTCTCTAACTGATGAGTAAATTATATCTTCTCCGCTTTCTCCCACAATGTCAGAAAATAACTCTCCATCGCCCGCGCCAGAGCTCGATCGACAATCTGTACGTTAATCCTCTCCGGCAGTTTCTCTTTGAGAGTTATCTTACACTCTTTATCATCTGCAATAAACAATGAGAAGTTCTCCAGTGGTAGATATTTTAATTTAATTCCCACTCGCTGATATTCTGTTAACAATTGTTTTTGTTTATCTCTTGATCCGACAAGAATAATTTTAATATCAACTCCTCTTTTAATCGCCGGTTCGAATTTATGGAGAAATTCATACTTATCACTGACAGTTTCTAACTTCCATCCCACAATGTAGTATGTCTTTTGCACCCATTTTAGTGCCTCAAAATAAATTGATCGAGAACTCTCTCTTCCCGTAAAAACACGGACGACCTCTTGTGTTGGCTGCAGCGTTTTAGTCTGGTAATACTGTTCTGCTTTAGAAATCAAATCTTCTTTCACTTCTGTGAGAGACTTCTTCTTGTGTTCAATAAATGTATCCAGCGCAATCTTTGGCGGCAATGCTGCAAATTCCCTAATTTTCCCTTTGTAGATTTGAATTAACTTTTCCTCACTTAACCTTTGCAGTGCTGGGTACACCGCCGTAGGAGGAATTCTTGTCTTCTCGGCAATCGTTTTGGCATTCATCTTGCCGTACTCTAGCAGTGTGCAATAAACTTCCCGTTCGTAACCATTTAATCCTAATTGTTTCAAAAGATTCTTCATTAATAATTAAAAATTAATACTACTATAAAAATATTAGTGTTATCCTCAAAGATGTATGACCAAATACAACCAAGAATTAACTGTTGCCTTACTGGCAGCACAACAAGCAAGTCGAGAGATTCTCTCATTTTATTATGGGGAAGATGATCTCGCCACAACGATCAAAGGAGATAACACTCCTGTGACAAAAGCCGATCTCCGTTCTAACGAGATCATCAACAGCAGTCTCCAACACTATTTTCCTTGTGATGGTATTGTCAGCGAAGAGCTTGCTGCCATCTCCGGGAGAAGAACGTGGTATATTGATCCGATTGATGGCACACGCGGTTTCATTGAAAGAACGGATCAATTTGCAATTCATATCGGTCTAGTCGAAGATGAGAAACCTGTTTTTGGCTTAGTTTACAAACCAACAACGGGAGAATACTTCTGGGGTGCTCGTGATTGCGGCGCTCGAAGAGTAAGTCCCGCAGGCATCGAGAAGGTATTATCTTTATCTCCTTCTCTCTCCCCTGATTTATCACAGCTACGTTTCGTTGTCGACAAAGATTTTTTTTACAAAGAACCGGGGTCTTCGATTATCAATGAACTCAAACCACGGAGTCTATTGACAAGCGGAAGCGAAGGCTTGCGCTTGATGAAAATTGCTGAGGGCAGTGCTGACATCCATCTCATTAACAGTAATAAATCCTGTAGTTCTTGGGATCTTTGTGCGCCCCAGGCTATCGTTGAAGCGGCAGGGGGGACAGTTCGCTATGTTGATGGTAATCCGTTGTTGTATCAGCATCAGCAGAAGTTAGGGAAATATTTCATCGCCGCAAGTTCTTCAGAAATGGCTGATGAAATTTCTCGCAGAATAGCGCCAATCCTGGTACGTATTTAGTTAGTTGGCCAAGACACAAAACGAAACAAAGATTTCGTTTGTGCACAAATGAAGTATGTTCTTCATTTTGTGTGTTCGTCTCGCAGTGGTTAGCGAAGCAGAAGGGATAGGGACGGAAAATAATCTGTTCTTATTTCTCTTTTGGAATAAATGATTCACAGCTGATTCGTGAGGTGAAGAAAATACTTCACCAACGCACAAGCAAAGTAGTTTCTTTGCTTTGTGTTCCGCGAGACGAACGGCCAACTAAATACGTACTAATCCTGCAAAACTTTATATACCATCTGCCCTCCTAATCCCCCATGGAAGTCGGCGGTCAAGCAGTCATTGAAGGCGTGATGATGCGCAATAAAGAAAAGTTCGCTGTAGCTGTGAGGCTCCCTAACGGAGAAATCAAACTAAAGACCGAAACAAACTCTCGTTTTCCTCAATACTTCAACGTCTTCTTTATTCGTGGCATTGTTGGTTTGGGCTATACTCTCTATGATGGTATTCGCGCCTTGACGTGGAGCAGCAATCAAAATTTAGGAGAAGAAGAATCACTCAGCAAAAAAGAAATGATCGGAATGATTACACTCTCCATGCTCTTTTCCATTCTCATTTTTGTCGCCATTCCTTTTTTTTCAGCACACTACCTTACCTCCAATAATACGTTCTTTAATATTCTTGATGGGGTTTTCCGAGTTGTTCTCTTTCTCGGCTACCTCTTCGTCATTTCGTTTATGAAAGATGTCAAGACATTATTTCAATATCATGGTGCAGAACATAAAACGATTTTCTGTCACGAACAAAAAAAAGAATTGACGGTAGAAAATGTCCGCCAGTGTTCACGTTTCCATCCGCGCTGTGGGACAACGTTCTTATTTATTATCTTGCTTCTTTCTATCGGTGTCTTTTCATTCATCACTGGACCTTGGTGGGTTAAGCTAGGCGGCAGGCTTCTTCTTCTTCCCGTCATCTCTGGTCTGGGCTATGAATTGATCAAGCTTAGTGGTCGCCATCATCAAAACTTCTTCGTAAAAATATTCATCGCTCCTGGCTTGTGGCTGCAGCGAATCACAACTAAAGAACCATCTGACAAGCAGTTGGAAGTTGGTATTGCTTCGTTGAAAGCCGTGTTGGAGTGAATATTCGTTCCCTAGTCTCTTCGTAGTTTTTCTCACAATATTTTAAAAAGTATTCTTCTTTTTAGTCCATTAATGATCAACTACAACTTTTGGCAAGACTGGACTAACAAAACTGAACTAGAACAAAGAGCAATCGCTTCTGTTCAAAGAGCTAGAGATTTAGTTATTAATTCCGTTCCATCTAATGCTCTTGTTGCTATCTACATCAAAGGCAGCTTTACGCGTCGAGAGATGAAAGAAGGCAGCGATGTTGATTTTGTTCCGATTGTCTCTGAAAATAAATACGAAGGAGATATCTTTGGTGTCAATTGTCCAGAAATTGATCCTGTCGTTGTTGTACCACTCTCTCTAGAAGAATTGAAAGCGAATAAACTTTCTTCCGAGGGAAGCTATACTCCTGATTTGCGTGCCGAGCCTGATTTATTCCTTTGGAAATTAGATCAATATAGACTAATCTATGGAAAACAACTTAATCCCCCAGACTTTCCACTGCGATCTAAAGAACAAATTGTTCAAGATGAAATTACTAAAATTAGAAAAGGCTATATTCCTGCGTACCGAGACGGAACAATTGACTTTCAACCATTACTCAAAGAAGTCTTCTGGCTCGTTGAATGGGAACAAGAAGCAAAAGGACAGGCCGTTGAACATTCATTCAAAGGAATAACTAAAACAATCAGCGATCGTACTCATATTATTTATGATGCTCTTCAGTTGAGAGACAGTCCATCGATTAGTGAAGTAGAAGAAAGAAAATTTATTTCTAAGCTAGAACAATATTTGACCCTACTAGAACAGAACTCCTAACTTTTAAACCGGCCAATTCTTCTCTAAATGCTCCACCCTTTTCCTTACCGAACCATAGAACTCTCCACTCGTCTGTCTTTCAAAACCAATGTTAAACGGAGCGGCTTTACGCTCTTCCATAAATCGTAAATGGTGTAACAATGTTGGTATTTTTGGAGAAGTCATCTCTTGTGTTTGAATTAATCGTTTATGCGATGAACTGACAACATAATCACTGCTGCCTTTTGCGGCGTGATAAATCAGCGCGTAAATCACACTATCTGGCACCAGTCCAGGATAATCTTTACGAAGCTCTCGACCAATTAATTCATCATATCCGCCTTCAACCGGAGTTTGCACACATTTGTCATAGGTATCCACACCGTCAACAACAAATGCCCCTAACAGCGCCGATCGCGCCGCAGTTTCTCCAGCCGATTTATACAACTCACCAGCAAGTATAAACGCTGTATCATCAGATGTACCTAATCCTTTCTTCTTACGCACATAGACAACTTCGGCACGAGGATTACTGCTGTCTGTTAAGACTCCGCGACTTTTCAATTCTTTCCATAATTCTGAGGTTGCTTCTCCTTCCGCCAGTCTTTCAATAGCACCTTGATCCCACTCTAATAGTTTATCTTTATCAACAAGAACGGAGGTCCCACCGCCAATCGTCAGTGGCTTACCATTAATCGTCTTTCCACCGTACGCGTTCACTGTATTTTGCCGCCATTCATAATTATCCATCATTCCTGCTAAAATCATTCCCCTAATGGCATATTCCGGTTCAACAACATAATTTTCAAGAAATTTAACACCTAGTAATGGTCTCTCTCCAACAACCAATCTATCGGTTTTTCCTTTTTTTGCTAACTCTATCCATTCGCGCACGCCATCAATATTATCCTGGCGGTGCTGCTTTATAGTATCTAAATTGAGACCTGCTGCCAGAACTATATCACTAAGTGTTGCATCGGGAAAATTGACCCCTTGATCATGAAAATAGCAATGTCCTTCTTGGGCGTGTCCCAGAACTGATTGTACCAGCAGTGCATCATATTCACTTTTATCTAAAGAAAGACGCGTATTTTTCGCTCGATCTAAATCATTTCGCACTAAATCTTGGAAGAATGCATCATTTGGGTCTGCAACAGATAATCCCCCTCGATCGTCGTCATTCATAATCGTTCGCTAATCGCAATCTATTTAAACGTTTCGCGGACGGGGAATATGTAGTATATGTTCTTACTGGATAACACTACTCACATGCCCTTCCTTCTTCACCCGTATCACATTCTCGACAAAACTTTCAATTTTTGATTCGTGTGAAACAACAATTGTCTGCTCTAAACCAAGCTTCTCCAACACATCTCTCACTTTATCTAACTGTTCAGAACTAAAACCATCCGTTGGTTCATCTAGAATTAACAACTCTTTTGTCTTCACTGAATGAATCACATCATTAATGACTCGATTCAAAGCCAATCGATATGCCAGTGCCGCCGATGTTCTCTCTCCGCCGCTGAGGTAGGCAAACGAAATCTCATGTCCATTTTGTTCAATGATCGGTGTGAACGTGTCATCAATTCTTCCCGTAACCTGTTCGTCGTCAATGAGCATCGAGAACCATTCCTTAAAGAATTGATTAAACAAGCGATGAATTGTCACCATCACATGCTTCTCAATCGTATATGTTAAACTGAGGAAAAATGTTTCCAGCCACTGATTAATTCCCTGCATCCGCACTAACTGTTCTTTGTCTTTCGTCAGCAACGTAATTGTCTCTTCCACTCTTTTTCCTTGTTCAAATAGTAATTCTGCTTTTGTCTTTATCTGCGCTGTCTGTACTGACAGCTCTTTCTCCTGATCCTGTAGTCCCCCCAGTACAATCTTCTCTTTCTCCAATATTGGCAGCAGCGCATCTTCTGCCACAACCTGTTTTTCTAACGTGCTAAGTTGAGTGTCGTTCTCTTTTATTCTCTCCGTCAATTCCATAATTATTCTTAGAACATCATCGAGAGTTCTTTGTAGATATTCTCTTTTTGTCAGTAATTGTAACT
>ORJL010635850.1_pt1 | contig 35220 bp, 31 predicted proteins | sample 1779941 | NCBI WGS metagenome assembly ORJL01 (sample SAMEA104232317, study PRJEB22302) | groundwater metagenome | biome: forest; feature: aquifer; material: groundwater | place: USA | collected 2011-08-07 | depth 5.8 m | reverse complement strand
GCGCGCTCTTTGAGGCGGTCGCCAACGATGAGCAGGTCGAGTCGGCCTTCGGTATCTCCGGCGAGTGCGCCCGCGAGCACGATGAGCCGTACCGTCCCGGCGCGCGCAAAGCGCTCATGGAGTGTGTTCTCCTGGAGCGGCATGGTGAGCAGGAGATTCTGGAGCGCGGAGAGATACGGGTAGCGCGAATCGAGCGAAAAGCGCACTTTCACTCCACCCGAACGCCGGAGGACCTTCGCTTTCAGGAGTTCATTGATTTCGCGGCGCACCTCGGCGGCACTTCCGCGCGTGCGAGCGGCCGCATCGACTGCCGTAACAGAACTCCGAGGATTGAAGAGAAAAAGGCGGAGCAGGCGCACCCGCGTTACCGAACCGAAGAGTCTCGCCAGTGTGTCGGTCTTCATCCCGTTAGAGGCAGGTCGCGCTCCGTGAGCGTTCTGCGGAAAGGTTATAACTATTTCTAATGTCGGCCATATCGGTTGTCCCTATAGGGCCTTGCGGGACCGCGGCCTCTAACGGGATCATTACTGGGCATTCTACCCGACTGGGCACGGGGCACAAGCAGAGTGTGGATATGAAAAAGCCGCCGTTTCGAGGGGAAACGGCGGCATTAGGGCTTCAGACGAGCGAGGTGTTGTTCGATGTCGGTGCTCATGGCATTGAGCGATTCTACCGAACCGCGGCCGCCGCTAGAGCGGCTAATCGGCGGCCGGCCGGCGAGCATCACCATACCCCCGAACTGCGGAAGCTGGTCGGCGATTTCTTCAAGCGCGTCGCCGAGGTCTTTCTCGGGCAGCCGGGCGGCCGCTCGCGCATTCTCTTCGGCGATAATCGCAGTGCGGACACCACCCTTATCGGCAAGATAGTCCGTGGCTTTGATGAGCGCCATGGTTTCTTCCTCCTTAGTCGCTTGCGATACCGCCGCGGGGACCGGGTCCGCGACCAATAGGATGACGATCGATTTCCGCACCAAACGCTTCGAAAGGATCCTCTTTCTTGCGCGGTTTTTTGCTTTTGTGTTTCTTCAGGAAATCGCGCTCGACTTTACTGAGCCGTCCTCCGGAATCGCGCTTGCGTTCGAGCGCCACCAGACGCTGAAAGGTCGCTGAATTGAGGGCCATCGGCTTTCCTCCGGCTGACGTTGTCCGCTGAATACTCTATCACCTCCTCGCGAAAGCAAAAGCCCCGCGGGGCGGGGCTTTTGCGGGAACATTTTTTCGGAATTACTTAAGCTCCGCGCTACCGGTTGACTGCATCACCCTATTTCACCCTATAGGGTGAAATAGGGTGATGCAGAGGGTTCTCGCAAGCGACATCTCGCGACTGTATAAATCGCAAGCGATTTACTTAAGCTCTGCGTCGCCAGCTGGCGACATCTCACACCTTTTAAATAACCGTAGGACGGTTATTATTTGAGTTCGACTTTACCGCCGGCAGCTTCGATTGCCGCCTTGATCTTGTCGGCATCTTCTTTCTTCATGCCCTCCTTGAGGATGCCCGGAGCGGCATCGACGAGGTCCTTCGCCTCTTTGAGACCGAGCGCGAGAGCGTCTTTGACCGCCTTGATGACCTGCACCTTTTGGGCACCGGCATCAGTGAGGTGAACGTTGAAGGAGGTCTTCTCCTCCGCGGGACCGGCGGCCGGACCGGCAGCGACTGCGACAGCGGCCGCAGATACGCCCCAGTGCGCTTCGAGCGCCTTCACGAGCTCATGGAGCTCCAGCACCGACATCTTTTCTACTTGCTCGACGAGGTTCTTGAACTTCTCGGGGAGCGTTACCATAGTTTCATCTGCCATATATTTTGAATAAATCCTAATTTCTAAGCTCTAAATCCTAAACAAAAATTTAGGATTTAGGATTTTGTGCTTTGTGCTTTCGCGTTTAGCACAACTGCAAAACGCGAGAGCGGGCTGTTAATAAGCTGGACGAACTGGGCGCGCAGAGTCTCCATCGGCGGAATCGCCGCTATCTCCCCTATTTTCGCCTTGTCCACGTACATACCTCCGAAGACGCCTCCCGCGAAGGAGAGGTGCTCGGAGAATTTCTTGACGAACGTGGCGAGCTCGCGCGCGGGCGCGAGTTCGTCGGCGCCGTAGACGAGCGCGATTTCGCCCTCGAGCTCCGAGAGCTCGCCTTTGAATTTCGCGGCGTCGAGCGCGCGCCTGATGAGTGTTTTCTTGGCGACCATATAACCCACGTCTTGTGCACGCAGGCCTTTGCGCATTTCATTCTGCTCTGCAACGGAGAGTCCCTTGAAGTTGGCGAATACGAGGGTCGTCGCCTTCCCTATCGCGTCGCTTACTTTCGCGATTATTTCTTCTTTTTTCTGTTTGGTAATTGCCATTAGATTTCTTGAGCGTTAGCGATTAGAAATCTTTGGCCCTGTTAAATAGCCGCCACGCGGCTCCTTCGCAAAGCGAAGGATTTAACAGGGCTCGCCCCTAAACGGGACTCGGGCTTGAGTTCGACCTCGGCAGGCGCTTTCGCATTAGACCGCTTTCGCGGAACCTGCTGTCTTTGGCCCTATGCAAGAAAGGTAGCGTACCGGCGCAGAAGCGTCAATATGACGATATATCGTCATATTGACGCTACTCTGAAAAATGCCGCCGCTTACTTGTAGTTAGAGGCGACGAGGATGACGACGAAAGAAGCTCCGAGGATGACGACGAAGCCTACGAGAAAGCGCACGAAGGTCTTCGTTATATAGCGCTTGTCCATCCCGTTAGAAGTCTTTAAAAATCTCTGATAATAGTACGGTCATGCTGAACGCGGAACAACATTCGGATGCGATGGGTACAGCGTGTTGCGGACTTCTAACGGGATCCATACCCCTCAGTATAACGTTAAAACGCAAGGTTCCGGATAACGGTCGCATCTACCTCCTCAAAATTGGTCTGCCGTTTGGAGCCGTAGAAGCGTACGGAATCCCCCGAGGCGTACCGCGAAAGGCCGACCGCCACATAATTCTTGCTGTAGACGCGGGCGGATGTCCCGAGATACACCGTGTAGTTCGTTTTCCCGACCGTCACCACCACGGATGCGGGGAGCGCGGTTCCGGCAATGCTTTTGAGAGTGCCCGCAAAATTCTGAGCGACGAATATCGATTTGTCCTGATATACCTCGACCGCGGAAGCGTTGAGGGTTTTGGATGCATAGTCATACGTGCCGGAGGCCGCAGTGACTTTGTCCCCCGCCGCGATGTCGCCGAAGACTATGGAGCGCACGCCTTTGGTAATGGCGGTGCCGGGGGCCGCAACAACCGTAACCGCTCCGAATATCTTGTCGGTAAGCACGAACGAGGAACTTCCGTAATCCGGAGTGCGGACCGTGCCCGAAACTTTTTTGGTTTCTCGGTTGAGTGAAAGGTCCGTTATTTTTATAGCATTGATGACGAGCGAGTCGGCGGCGGTGGTCAACATTCCCTCGACATTGAGGATATCTCCCTCCCGGACATCGTCGATGGTCGCCGCCTCGCCGTGATTTTTTGCGATAGGTGCGGCAACGCCGCCCGGAGCCGTGAGAACGACGATGCGCACGAAGGCGCTGCCCCATATGGCTCGGCAAAACAGGTTGGCGCCTGATTTCTGCTGTACGACGACATTCTCAGCGGAGAGTCTGCCGTTCGGAGCTATGTGGAGGTCGGAGTCCGATGCCGCGAAGACGGGCGCGGCCAAAAAGAGCGCGGAGGCAAGAAGAACGGCGGCGGGCCAATTCATCATCCCACTGTATCGCCGCGTGACGCGCGCGGCAAGCCGCGGGGAGGGCGCGGACGAAGCGAGCTCCTTATGCCCGCGATCGCATCCCTTCGGACGTGACGAGGCGTCAGCGTCCCTTCGGACGTGACGAGGCGTCAGCCGCGGGGTAAATACCTTTTTTCGAGAGTGGTTCTACAGTTCTTTCGGATTTTTTGAATTAGCCTTAGGTCTAACGACCGTTAGACCTAAGGCTAATGTGTCGGAAACAAAAAAACTGGAAAAGAGGCGCAGTAATGAGAACGAGCACGAAACAGCGCCCCGGTTCCGGAGCGCTGTTTCGAGAAAAACTTCAGCTGTCTACTTGCTATAGAGCGCGTTCAATTTCGCGCGGGTTTTGGGACCGAGATTCCCGTACCCGGCATCGCCCGGTTTCGCTATCTGCCACTTCACCTGGAATTTCTGTACCGCAGCGAGCGTGGCGGCGCCAAAGAGCGTCGTTTCATTCCCCGGGGAGCCGATGCCGGAAGCCGCGACCTGCGTTGAGGAGTCCGCGTTGAGCATCTGCTGGAGCACTTTCACTTGCGCGCCGGTGCTGCCTTTTTTAAGAGCAAGCGTAAGCGTCGCGAATTTTGCGCCCGGAGCGGAACCTGGCGCCGAAGCCTGTCCCCGGAGGGATGCGTTCACATTTGCTATGACGGAAGCGTCTGCGCCGAATGAAGCCAGGAGCGAGAGGATGGATTGGACCTGAGTTTCAGAAAGTCCCGACACGGGAGCGGCCGGCGTTGGTGTCGTGCTGGGGATAATGACGGACCCGCCGCCTCCCCCACCGCCTGAAGAGACGGGCGGACCATTGCCGCCGCCGGAGCCGCTGCTTGCAGTGGTCGATAGTGGGCAGGTGGCGCTTACGGGAGCTACGGTGATGTTCGTCGAGGCCGATGCGGAAACGGTGAAGGTGGACGAGGAGCTGGTGCAGACCTGTGACAGCCCGGCGGTCTGGTCGATGCTCACGTTCATCTGGTTCCCGCTCGGAGCGGTAACGGTAATGGAGGAGTTAGGCGGAAGAGACGCGGTGAAGTCCGTCGCATTGACGGTTATCGACTCTATCGTCGCGCCTGAACCGGTCACATTGAGCGTGATGCCGTTGACCGAGAGAATGGTTGTGTCGGCAGTGAGCGTAACGTCGTTGTAGGCCGCCAGGGCGAGCGTAGGAGCAGTGAGCAGCGCCACAAGAACTCCTGCGCGGGCGAGTATTCGTGGCATAGTGAGTTTATTTAGTTGATAAGTAACTCGCTATGCGATTATTGGAACGCCCAGAAGTTGAATGCGTAGACCGCGGCACTCGGCGATGTGGTCGTGCTGAAGTTGGTGAGCGACATATTGATGAGGCCTCCTGCGGTTGAAGAAGCCGCTTGTACGACAACGTAGAACGGAAGCGAGCTTGTCGCCTGTACGAAGACTCGGTCGCCAGCAGTGATGATTGAGGTGCCGCCTGAAGGCGTGCAATCGGCGTAGGTCTGGGTCTGTGTACCGCCGGTAGAAGGAATAGAGATTGAGCCCGTCACGCAGTAGCCGGACACGACGCGCGCCATGCGCGTCCCGACCTGTCCTACCTTGAACCCGGTGGCGGTCGTTGATGCGAGCGTTGTCGCTCCGGCAACATCGAGCGTGCTTTGCGTGGAAATCGCTCCCGCTGCGGTGGTGGTCGCGTTTCCTCCTACCCACAGTATACCGGCCACGGAGACATTCCCTGTCGTCGAGGCATTAGCCGTGCTCAATAGCTGCGTTGTGGGGTTCCACTGCAACAGAGCGGTGGAGCTTGCTTGGCGATAGGTTGTACCGTCGGAGTAAAGGAGTCCGCCGAAGAAGCTCGTGGTCGTGCCGGTGCCGCCGCTTCCTCCCGCGAGCGCGGTAATGAGGGTCAGAACTCCCGCGCTGGAGAATGTCGAGGTTGCCGTCTGGCCGAAGTATGCGGTGTTCGCGGAGAGCATGGTAGAACTTGCCTGTCCCAAAGAGGAGAGACCCGTGACGGAAAGCGTGCCGCCGGTGGTAATGTTGGTGCTGATGGTCGTCGCGGCGGACACCAATCCGACGACGAGGAGAGAGGCTCCGAGGCCGGTGGCGACTACCGTGAGGTATTGAGAGATGCGCGTTCCTTTCACTTTCATATGAAGATATTCCGCGTATGCGGAAAATAACAAAATAAATAATAGCTATAGACCCTCGCTTATTATAGCCTTCTAAAAAATCAACGAACCTTGCGAAGGCCTCATACTGGGGATAGGGTGTGGATAACTACGGATATAGCACCTGAAAAAGCCTGCCGGCCAAGCCCCTAGTACAATTTTTGATCGTGATCGCCGTGATATAGAACACAGAATACAGGAACCAGAGTACAAACAGAGCCGAGAACACAGAGCGCAGATATCCGAAACGGCTCCGGTTTGTGTTCTCGGTTTTACTCGGTTCTGTGTTTTGTTTGTGTTCTGTACGGTCTGTATTCCGTGCTTTTCTGCTCGTCCTACTGGGCAAGGCCCTCTTCTTCAGCCTTCAACTGCTCCGCAATAGCCCCCTGTCCGGCCGCCTGCGCGCCTGTGATGGCCGCATCATACTGCACGCGCGCCTCCGCCGTACGGCCGAGCCCTGCGTAATAGCGGGCAAGCAGGACGTTGAGGTCGTACGCGCCCGGATTGGCGGCTATTCCCTTTTTGAGAATATCCTCTGCGGCGGTCGTGCCTTTCTGGTACCCATACTCGGTGTAGAGCGAGAAGAGGTTTTGGTATGCCCCCACATCCTGCGCGTCGGCCGCTATCGCCTTTTTGAACGCGCTCTCGGCTTTTACGTAATCTTTCAGATAGCTCAGGTACAGGTCGCCGAGATTGTCGTAGGACAGCGGTGATTGCGGGGCGAGAGCGGCGGTATAGAGCCAGATTTTTTCGGCCATGCGCTCATCGCCACCCGCGTGATAGAGCGCTCCGAGAGACACCCAAGCGTTGAAATCGGCAGGATTGCTTTGTATCAGCGCGCGCTTCTGCGCCGCGCTTGCGTTGATGGCCGCCCGCGTTTCCGCCGAGACCGACGCGGAGAAATTGACTGGTTTGTTGTAGTTAGGCGGCGTTACGTCGGAGACCTCCCGTATTGTGTAGTCGCCCGTCGCGTCAATGGAAACACCGCTCCCGTCCGCCGTAGACGTTGCCGCGCTCGACGCGGGCGTCGGCGCGCTGTCAGACGTATTTCTCTTTTCTATATATATGCCGAGGCCGAGCAGAACGGCCGCTATGGCGAGGCCGGCGAGAAAATTACGCTGAATTGGAGTCATAGAAAAACATCATACCCGGTTAGTACAATTTTGGATAGTTACACTATGGTATAGAACACAAAACACAGGAACCGGAGCACAAACAGAGCCGAGAACACAGAGCACAGATATCCGAAACGGCTCCGGTTTGTGTTCTCGGTTTAACTCGGCTCTGTGCTTTGTTTGTGTTCTGTACGCTTTGTGTTCTGTGCTTTTTGGCCGTCCTACTGGGCAAGCCCGGTTGCAATCAGATACGCAGGTACGACAAAAGCCCCCGTGCGGGGGCTTTTGTCTTTCCCGGCCCGGGCTGACCGTAGTCAGGCCGGAGCGAGGAGTGGCGCGAGAGGAATTAGAATCCGCTCGAGGAGAGACCCGGAACGTAGTAGCCGCTGAACCAGTCAACATCCGTTGCCGTCGCCGTTGTCGTGGCGTTGTCAGACCAGATGAAGTTGGAGCCGGTGGTCGTCGTCGCGACGCCCGTTATCGCAGAAGTGCGACCAGGGGTAGTCGTGGCGTTGTAACCAGCGGGGCTGGAAGACGTTGCCGTGTCGCCGAGGACCGTCGAGGTGATGGTCCAGTTGGTCGCGGTGGAACCCGGCGTAACATCGCCCGTGAGGGTGAAGTACATCGTCGAGCCCGCGCCGACCGTGAGGGCCGTCGCCTGCGTGAAGCTGACCGTCGGAGACGCAATGTCAAGCGGTGCCGAGAGAGTCGCCGTGCCGCCGAACTGACCGTTCGTCGTACCGGAGACGTTCGCCGGGCCGGTGTAATCGGAGCCGGTGTAGGCGAAGAGCTTCAGGTTGCGCACGGTCGCCGAGGAAGTGGCGAGCGAAACCGCTACCTGATGGAGCCCGACACCGTTACCGCCCGCGCTTGCCGTGACGCTGAATTTCTTCAGTGCTACGCCAGTGCCGTTCGGATTCGTCGGAGTCGCAGGGCCGGAGGCGAGAGTCGGATATCCCTTGAAGATCTGGATACCCGAAACCCCTGCCGTGGCACCCGACTGAGCCGTCGTGCCCGAGGATTCGCCGGTGCCTTCCGCATTGAGCGGATCAATCTTCACGACGTCGCCGATGCCGCCAGCGTCAGAGACGCCGATGTTCGCCAGGTCGGCCTTGAGCGTGAGGAGCGTGTCCGCATCCTTCGCAAGGAGTACTGGGATATCGAGCGTCGAGGTGGCGGTGGTATTGGTTCCCGTGAAGGAAGCCGTACCGACCGGAGTCGGATTGCCCGCCTGGTAGATCTTGACCACGAGGACGTCATCAACGCCGCTGTGGGTCGTGGCGCCTGCGCCGTTCGACGCGGTAGCGCCGCTCGGAGCGGTGAGCGTAAGACCCAGTTTCCGGAGGCTGATGGCCTCATTGGTCGCACGGACCTTCACGATGCCTACCGTAACACCGGTGGAACCGGCCGCTACGAGTTTGTAGGACGGAGAGCTTGCGTCGACCGTAACCGTCATGGACGCGGACGCCGGGGTCATCGTGCCGCCGTTCGCCGTTGCGGCGACGGAGACAGTGATGGACGTGCCCGAGGTTACGCCCGTGGCGGTGTACGTAGTGGCGGTGTCAATGCCCCACTTGATGGTGTGCGAGGCGCCTGACGTGATGCCGCTCGAGACGTTGCACTTCAGTGCAAGCGTCTTGATGGTTCCCTTCGGAACAACGAGGGCATTGTCGAAGGTGAACGTCGCCGCGGTCGCCGTCGTGATGGAGTTCACCACGCGGGAGCCGGTGTTGATGGGCGAGGTACCGTCATACAGCTGGCAGTTCGTCACGTAGGTCTTGTCACCCGCAGTCCCGAGCGTCGGGTAGAGCGCCAGAGACGAGAGGCGGATATTCTCACCCGACTGCGAAGCGTCGAGCTGGAAGTTCGCGAACGTGAACGGCGTGCCGCCGGCCACGAAGTTCTGCGAGGCCGGGCTTGAGGCGACCGTGAGGGTCGTCGTGGCACCTCTGACCGTCATCTGATTGAGCGTGAAGCTCGAGTTCGATGAGAGCGAGACCGTGTTGCCCGAGGTCTGGCCGGTAACGCCGGTCCAGGTGGTCGGGTTAACCGTGACCGTGAGGGTTGATCCGTTGGTGACGCCGGACGGGATCTTGCCCTTGATGTGGTAGGTGGCCGAGCCGACCGGGAACGTTATCGTGTCCGGGAAGCTCAAGGCAGTGCCCGAGGTGTTGGACGCGGCCTCGTCGATAGGACCGGCAACGACGTTGCCGTTGTTGTCGATTATCTTGATGCCCGTGATAGGACCGTTGCCGGTGAAGCCGGAGGAGGTCGCAATCGAGATCTTCACCGTCGTAACCTGTACCGGTTCGCCGAGGAAGTTCGTCACGAAGCCGCCGAAGGGCTGGTCGGAGACGTTCACCGCGATGTTTTGCGCGGCGTCAGCCGAGGTGGTGGACTTCTGGATGCTGGAAGCCGTACCTGCACTCAAGCTGAAGATGTCGCCGGTGTACCACGGCTGGCTGGTGCCCGAAGGCGCGATGCCGTAGCCGTAGAGCTGGCCGACGAAGTAGACGTCCGTCACCTTGTCGACGTTGAACTGCACGGTGCGGCTTGCCGCGTTGCTGCCGGTCAAGTCGCCCTGCACGTACACGTCGAGGCTGGAGCCCTTCGTGATGAGGATGCCGCCCGGGAAGACGGTGGTGTAGTACTTGCCGTCAGAGCTGACCGTCGCCGCGTACGCTACGCCGTTGGCGTAGGTCGTGATGTTGCTGATGTCAGAAGCAGACGCAGTGCCGGTCTGGCGCCAGCGGATGCTGTACATCTTGAGGTCTTCCGTAGAACCGGCGGTGAACTTGAGGCCCGAGAAGCGGACGCCCGTATCACCGATGTTCTGCGTGTGCGTGGTCGAAGTCGGCGGAACGACCGAGGAGGTCGTCGTCGAGACCGAGCCAACCGTGAGCGACGAGTTGATGGTCTGGGACGCGCCCGTTATCGGGAGGGAGCCGCTGACCGGTACCGAGGTGTTAATCGCAACAACCTGGAGGCTGGCGACCTGGCCCGCGTAGGTGCTCAAATCAGCTGCCATGTTTCCAGCGACCGTGAAGGTCACCGAGGTGCCGGCATTGAGGACGAAGTTGTCCCCGATGTTGGACTGGTGGTTGCTGTTGAAGGTGCGCGCGGTGCCTACCTGGAGGCCGTTGCTGTCGAGGAGGACGACGCCCGAGAAGACCGCGTCAGCCGCGAGACCCGTGCGCTGTACCGTGACTGAGGAGACCGTTACCGCCGCCGACGTGTTGTTGGTGAGGGTGAAGGTCGTGAACGGAACGCGCGAGGTGCCCTGGGGTGCCAAGCTGTTCGCCGGCTGCGCTGCCGCAGTAACGGTGAGGCCCGGGCCCGTCGGGGTCGGAGGCGGCGTAGTGCCGCCGGTTTTACCGCATACCGCCGTGATGGCCGCGCGGGTTATAGGACCGACGTAGCCAGCAACCGGGCTAACCCCGTTAGCGGACTGGAACTTCATGACTGCAGCCTTGGTCAAGCTGCCGAAGTAGGTGCTCTCGTTGCCGGGAGAACCTGCCCCTGCTGATGCAACCTGCGTGGTCGCGCTTGAGTTCAAGTATTGCTGGAGCGACTTAACGTCCGAGCCGGAGGAACCCAGCTGGAGGTCGCGAGAGAGCACGGGGCATGCGCCGCCGGTGCCGCCGGTATTAACCGGAGTGCCGCCCGTGAGCGAGGCCTGAACGTTCGCGATAGTGGCTGCATCGGCTCCGAATGACTGGAGGAGCGAGATGATGGCCGACACCTGGGCTGAAGTGAGGGCGGCCGCAGAAACCGGAGCAGCTGCTCCGATAAGCGCAATCGCCATCGCAACACCCACGGCGCCAGCCGCGATGCGGCCGGAAACGCTGTGTGTAATGCTTGTAAGATTCATAAACGAATTAATTACTGCTAATGCAGAACGCGAGGCTCTTCGTTTTAGTTCGACCTATAGACGAAGGTGACTCGGGTCCGATGCTTCGAATTCAAAAGCACCGGGTGAGCACGCGCGACGCTTCGCACTTGGCTGTTTCTTAACGCACCCTGCGTACCCCGCGATTAATAATGTGCGGAGCGCGCTGACACGCGAAACGAGAGCGCAAGCGAAACGCAGAGCGTTCGACATCTACCACACTTTCTTTTAGCCGAAGCGGAGCGCCGGGCGAAGCATCAAGCTTCGACGACGAACCCGCCAGGGACCTCGGAAAGGTTCGGTAGCAAGAAGGAAGGGGTCATGCATCCATAGCAATCATGAAGGGAGAAGGAATTTCAGTACGCACCTATACAGACGGATAAGCCTTTGCAGGATTACCGCCTCAAATTTCTTAACGTATTAAGTTGTCAACGAGCCTACCTTTTCTGTCCTGCGGTAGCGCACGTGCCCTGAATGCGGAAATCGCGTCCCTCAGAGCATTATAGGTGCCTAAACGCACAGGACAAAATATGCCGTGTGGACAACGCAAAGAGGCCCCTCTAGGGCGGGTGCATTGTTTCGGCGCTATAGACCATACACGAGGGGAAACAGGGGCGCAATATCAAAAAAAGGCTTAACCACTGGGGTATAGCCACTAGAAAACGTCAAGGGGGGTCCGTCTGGTAAAAGTCGCGCCCTGCTTCGTTGCGTCCTCTGGTGCTCCTTTTCTGCATCCACCAGTGCCGCAAAGCCCAGAACACAGACCGCACAGAACACAAACAAAGCACAGAACCCAGACTAATCCGAGAAGACAGGTAAGGATCGTTTCGGATGTCTGTGCCTTGTGTTTTCAGCTCTGTTTGTACTCTGGTTCCTGTATTCTGTGTTCTATACCGCAGCGGCCACGATCCGAAATCGTACTAACTGGGAAGGTAGACGCTCCAGCGGCGCTCCCCCTCTTTGCGTACCAGGCCCTGTCCTACGAGCGCAGTGAGCTCCCGCTGTATGGTTTTCTCACTGCACCCCTTCACTACCGCCGCTATCTCTTTTATAGAAACCCTCTTGTGCTTGCGTATAAAGTCGAGGATGAGGTGCGCCCGCCCATTTGTACCCCGCCCTTCTGTCCGAGATCGGGAGCGGTTGTCCTTTAGATTTCTATCGGACATTTTTGGAGGCGGGAGAGAGCGTCCGGGCTTGTTCTGCGAGGATTGTTCGATGCGCAGGGACGGAACCGCAATATCTTCGAGCGCGATGAACGGGGAGGCATTCTTGCCCATATCTATTTTGTGCCCGATATTTTCATACTCCTCGACAAGGATTTTAGCGTTGTGTTCGGCCAGCAATTCCTGGCTGACGCTGAGCCGAACGAGCGAAAGGATCTCAAAAAGGTCGGCCAAAAGACCGGACTCTTCTATCTCCCCCGCCGCGAAGCGTGCGAGCGCTCCGGGAAATATCGTTGCGGAGCGCAGCAGGCTCTCAAAGACATCCCGGTGTCCGAAGTCGGCGGCGCGATAAAGCGTGGAGAGCGCATGCGCGAGGCGCTCTGATTTCAGGTATGAAAAATACAGATCTTGACGGCCTTTAAAAAGGCCTGAATTCATAGCGAATTCATGGAAGTTTCTCTTGATGTTGTCGGCTTCTTCCTGCATATGTCCTTTATGATGCCTTCGCTGTCCTTAATGAAATAAAGGACGCTCAAAGACTTCGGTACTCAAATTGTACTGCCGGCATTTCTTCGTGCAATGGCCGGAACGTATTCCGAATGCAATTTCCGCCTCGCGCAAGCCCCTTCATACAAAACGATGCTACTCGGCCGGCGTACGGGCGAAATAACTTTTCCGACGCGCGTGCACACCAAGTCAGCAAAATATCCGAGCGGCAGCGAGATATCAACCAATGTTTTTTCGTGTGAGGAGTGATAGTATTTCAACATAATGGCGCGCAAAAAGAACGGAAGCCGCGGTTTGGCACTCGGCACCATTCCTTCCAAAACCAAACGGGCGATAGCGTCCATTCTTCTTATTGTGGTGGGGGCATTCATGGCCCTCGCCGCATTCGGCGCCGCAGGCATCGCCGGCTCCGATGCGTACCGCCTGTTCGCCTACCTCCTCGGCTACGGCTACTTCATCGTGCCGCTTCTCTTTTTCATTTTGGGCGGCGCGGCGCTCCGGGAAGAATCCTCAGGCTTCACGCCGCTTAAAATCGCCGCTTCGCTCCTGTTCCTCGTCGCGGGCTTGGGCTTCGTCGATATCGCCAGCGAACATGGCGGCCTTCTCGGTCATGCGATAGCGACTCCGGCGGTTCACCTGTTCGACATCTATGCGGCGCTCCTGCTGTTGGGAGGTCTCGCGCTCGTAGCACTGCTCATTGTTCTTGAGGGTCACATCGTGGCGGAGCATTTCTCGTTCATAGGAAAGATAGGAAGGTGGTTGCTGTCGCTCTTTACGCGAAAGGAAAAATCAGAGCCTTTGGTGAGCGGCATGCCCGAAGGTGAGAGCGAGGAGGAGGATTCTGCGTACGAAGAAGAGGGTGAAGAAGCTGAGGAAGAAGAGCCGATGATAGCCCGCCCGCCGCTCGCGCGCGCGGCGGCGGGCGGCGTCCCGATGCGGATACAGCTCGGGGAATACTCGCCTCCTCCCCTCTCGCTCCTTGACCGCGACCGCGGCAAGCCGGGCGTCGGCGACATCAAAGCGAACGCCAACATCATCAAGCGCACGCTCCAGAACTTCGGCATTCACGTCGAACTTGACGAGATTTCCATCGGCCCCTCCGTTACGCGCTACGCCATCAAGCCGGCCGAAGGCGTGCGGCTCTCAAAAATAGTCTCGCTCCAGACAAACCTCGAGCTCGCGCTCGCCGCGCACCCGGTGCGTATCGAAGCTCCCATTCCCGGCAAGTCGCTGGTGGGCGTCGAGGTCCCGAACGCCACCAAATCGATAGTGGGGCTCGGCACCATGCTCTCCTCCCCCGATTTCTTGGGCTCGCACAAAGCGCTCGTGGTGGCGCTCGGCCGCGACATCGCCGGCACCTCGCACTTCGCCAACCTCGCCCGCATGCCGCATCTCCTTATTGCGGGTGCCACCGGTTCCGGCAAATCCGTCTCCATACACGCGCTCATCACCTCTCTTATATATAGGAACAGCCCCGGCGTCATGCGCTTCCTCATGATCGACCCCAAGCGCGTGGAACTCACGCTCTACAACCGGATTCCACACCTCCTCTCCCCCGTCATCACCGAGCCCAAGCGCGCCATCGCAAGCTTGCGCTGGGCGGGCAAAGAAATGGAGCGCCGCTACAACATTCTCGAGACCGAGCATGTGCGCGACATCGAGTCCTATCACGGCAATATCCTCGCACCGGCGCTGAAAAAACTGAAAGAAGGGGGCGGCGGAGCGGAAGCGGAGGCCGCCATGCCCGAGGCCATGCCGTACATCGTCATCATTATCGACGAACTCGCCGATATTATGAGCACCTATCCCCGCGAACTTGAAGCCGCCGTGGTGCGCTTGGCGCAAATGAGCCGCGCCGTCGGCATTCATCTTGTATTGTCGACCCAGCGGCCGTCCGTCAACGTCATCACCGGCCTCATCAAAGCGAACATTCCCGCGCGCGTGGCGTTGCAGGTCGCCTCGCAGATCGACTCGCGCACCATTCTCGACAGCGGAGGCGCCGAGAAGCTCCTCGGCGCCGGCGACATGCTCTACCTCTCCGGCGATATGGGCAAGCCGGTGCGTCTCCAGAGCGCCTACATTGGCGAAGACGAAGTGAAGCGCGTCGTCGACTACGTCGCCAAACACAACGATGCAGAACTGCCGATAGACTTGGGCGGCGGCAACGGCGCAGGTTCAGAATACGGAGGTCGCACCTCCGTATTTGAAGAAGAGGAGGAGGTCGATGATGACCTCTACGAAGCGGCGCGCGAATCCGTACTCGAAGCGGGCAAAGCATCCACATCCTACCTCCAGCGGAAATTGCGCGTCGGCTATGCGCGCGCCGCGCGGCTCATCGACATTCTCGAAGAGCGCGGGGTCATCGGCCCCGGCGACGGCGCCAAACCGCGCGAAATCATCGGCCGCGAAGGCATTGCCCCGGAGAGCGCGGAGGAAACCTAATTTCTTCAGTTAACCTTAGTGTTCACGACCGTTATCACTAAGGCTAATCTGTTGTGCGAGGAAATGAATAGGAGTACTATCGCGAAGGAACGTTTCTGTCGAGACAGAGGAGCGGCCCGTGAGCAACTCCGCGACAGTGCGACAAACCGCATGGCGCCCGGTAATGCTCCCCAACAGCGTCCGGCAATTCAGACAACTGGCCCCAGACCGCAAACCGCTTTATACGGTCGGCAGCATCGAATGCCAGACAATAATCGAAATCGGCCTTCCCGAGCTCATGGAGTACGACCACGTCGAACAGCAGGCCCTGCCGTGTACATTCAAGGGCGGCACCTCGACGTTTTGGATTCTGCTCAACGATATCGAAGAGCGCTGCCGGCACGAGTTCATGAACTAAAAAATCCGCCCATGAGCCGTCCCTCATCGGGCGGCTTTTTTACTTACATTTCGGTTTAAAGAAAATAGCTGGGTTATTTCAATCACCCTATATAGCCCTATAGCATTATATAGGGTGATACGAAAAGGAAGAGGACTCTTGTGCTACAATCGCTCGCATGAATCCCGTTAGAAGTAGCGGACCCAGTTTTAAATGCGTAGACAAACGGATGTCTATTATCAACCGTAATGCGAAGCGAGGGCGGATGTGTATGTCCGCGTCCTGCTTCTAACGGGATGAACCGACGGACGCTGACGTTTTTTATCGCGCTTCTCGGCGTCGCCGTCGCCCTCTCCTACGGCCTATTCGAGGGCCGCAAGCTCATTGAAGGTCCGCAGATTTCCATCATCTCTCCCCGGGACGGGCAGGCCGTCGGAGGGCCGCTCATTTCCGTCAAAGGTACCGCGGAGAACGTCGCATTCCTCTCCGTCAACGGCAAACAGGCCTACGCGGACGCCGACGGCAACTTTGTGGAAAGCTTCTCCATGCCGGTCGGGTATACTGTCATTGCGGTCAACGCGACGGACCGTTTCGGGCGCAAAACCGCCGAAGTGTTGCATCTCACCGTCGTCAATTTCTGCCCCATCACCGGCTAGAAGCCGGAAATCCTAAGCATAAAATTCTAAACTCTAAATAAACCACAAATTAAAAATCTATAAACTATCATGCGGTATTTTAAAAATTGAAGTTTCGATATTGTTTAGGATTTAAAAATTAGGATTTAGAATTTATCTACATATATGGCTCTCGGCAAGAAAAAAACTGAAAAAGTTAAAAAATCAATCGCCCCCGCGGCAAAAGACAATTCCGCCATCGACGCGGCCATCCGCGACATCAAGACGAAGTTCGGCGAGGAAGCCATCATGAAACTCGGCGAGGCGCCGAAAGTCGATGTCGATGTCATCCCCTCCGGCTCCATCGGACTCGACTGGGCGCTCGGCATCGGCGGCTATCCGCGCGGGCGCATCCTGGAAGTATTCGGGCCGGAGAGTTCCGGAAAAACGACGCTGACCCTGCACGCCATCGCCGAAGCGCAGAAAAAAGGCGGCATCTGCGCGTTCATAGACGCCGAACATGCGCTCGACCCCGAATACGCCCGGCGCATCGGCGTTAAGATCGACGAGCTCCTCATCTCTCAGCCCGACACCGGCGAGCAGGCGCTCGAAATCGTCGAGTCGTTGGTGCGTTCCGGAAAAATAGATATCATCGTTATCGATTCCGTCGCCGCGCTCACCCCAAAAGACGAAATCGAGGGCGACATGGGTTCCTACCAAGTCGGCAAGCACGCGCGGTTGATGTCGCAAGCCCTGCGCAAGCTCACCGCTATCGTTGCAAAATCGAAAACTATCGTCATGTTCATCAACCAGATACGCATGCAGATAGGTGTCATGTTCGGCAATCCGGAAACCACCACCGGCGGCAAGGCGCTGAAGTTTTATACCTCGGTGCGCCTCGACATCCGCCGCATCGCCCAGATAAAGAAAGGCGAAGAAGTGGTCGGCGGGCGCGTCCGCGTGAAAGTGGTCAAGAATAAAGTGGCCGCGCCGTTCCGCAAAACCGAATTCGACCTCATGTACAACGAGGGCATTTCCCGCGAAGGCGAACTCCTCGCGCTCGGCGAGAGCCTCGGCGCAGTGCAGAAAAGCGGCTCATCCTATTCCTACGGCGAAGAAAAGCTCGGCCGCGGTTACGACGCCTCGCGCACGTACCTCCGGGAGAATAAAAAAGTGGCGGGTGCGCTCCTGAAAGACATCCGTAGCCGCCTCGCGGAAGCCGCAATCGCCGGTGGCAAAGTAACGGGCAACACGGGAGACGAAGAGCCCGAAGAAAATACTAAGGAGTAACATCCTCCCTTGCCTCAAGGGTCGCTCTGTGGGATACAGAGAGAGGCAGTACCACTCCATTCCATATATAGAAAGGAACGTCGGTGACTATCACCCGCAATTCCATCGCCTTCCATAAGGACTCCTTGTGGAAGCTGTACGACGCGCTCAAGGAGAAGAAGCTTTCGCTCGATATGACGCGGGGTAAGCCCTGTCCTGCACAGCTCTCCCTCTCGTGGGATATGCTGCGCATCACGAGCACGCACACTGCGAGCGGCATCGACTGCTGGAATTACGGACATCTTGAAGGACTTCCCGAGGCGCGCGCACTCTGTGCCCGCTATCTCGGGACGAATCCGAAATACACCATCGCCGCAAGCGGCGGAAGTCTATCGCTCATGGCGGGCTTCATCGAGCAAGCGCTTCTGCGCGGATTGCCCGGCTGGAAAGCGCCGGGTGTGCGGCTGAAAGTCCTCTGCCCTACCCCGGGCTACGACCGGCATCACGCCATCTGCGAACTGTACGGGATGGAAATGATTTCCGTGCCCATGCGCAAAAAAGGTCCCGACATGCGGGTCGTCCGGAAGCTCGTGCGGGACCCCTCGGTCGTAGCGATGTGGTGCTCTCCGAAGTATCACAACCCCACAGGCATCACGTGGAGTCCGAAGATCGTGCGTGCGCTCGCGAATATGTCGTGCGCCTGTCCCGGATTCCGACTGCTCTGGGATAACGCGTACGCGGTTCACGACTTCGGAGTGCGGAGCGACTATCTGGAGAGCATCATGCGCGCGAGCCTTACGGCAGGCACCGAAGACCGACCGATACTCTTCGGCTCGTTCTCGAAGGTGACGTTCGCTTCCGGCGGCATCTCCTTCATGGGCATGAGCGGGAAGAATTTCGATTGGCTGCGCAAGTCGCTCTTCGTGCAGACCATCGGTCCCGACAAACTCAACCAGCTACGGCACATGCGATTCCTCAAGAACATGCCCGGTATCCGAGCGCATATGCGCAAACACGCTCACATCGTCGCGCCGAAATTCGCAGTGGTCGACGAAGTGCTCATGCGCGAGCTCGGCGGCAAAGGCATCGCGAAATGGAACGTGCCCCGCGGCGGCTACTTTATCTCCCTCTATATGGAGAAAGGCAGCGCTAAGCGGGTCGTGGAGCTCGCGGGGAACCTCGGCGTAAAACTGACGCCGGCGGGTGCCGCGTTTCCGTACGGGCGGGACCCGGACGATTCGCACATCCGCATTGCTCCGACGTTCCCCGACATCGGGGAATTGCGTCTTGCGGCTGAAGTTCTCGTTCTATGCGCCAAAATCGCGCATTTCGAGAAGTGGCCGCAGGAGAGTATTCCTCTGGCGGCATATTAGTTGCCAATACACAAACGCCCCCGCACACAGCGGAGGCGTTTTTCTTTGCAATAAAGTAGGAGAACAAAAAAGGCGGCGGGCGCACTGCTTTCTCGCTTCGCTAGGCAATAAAAAAACGGTTGGAGGTGCAGAAGAGAAATGGTAGAGGTTACTATTTCAGCAACCAAGGAACTCCAAGATGCTTGCAGATGCCCCGAGCGGTGTTCACTAATATGGTCGCGTGGCGAGGCACCGTTGTCTGTGCGCCAGTAAAAATGTTTCTATAGATGGAATGTCTGCTGCCTTCGCGCAACAAAATACACCCGTTACGCGCCAAGTGCAGTAGGAGTTTCGCCCGCTTCATGCAACCGAGGCCGGCACGGAAATTGCGGAGCGCTCAATATCTCCCACCGCATCCTTATGAGACAAGATGCGGTTGGTCTCCAACATGAGCGCAAGCGCATCTTTAATGTTTGCCTCAGCTTCTTTGCGAGTCTTACCTTGTGAAATCACATTGGGCATTTCCTCAATCCAGACGGTGTAACCGCCTGGAGCCTTCTTATATAATGCTGTAAAAATATTAGACTGCGGTCGTTTCATAGTAATTTATAAGTATAGCATACTATAGGCTATGCGCGTGAAAAGAATCAGTTTCAATGAATCTGATGCCGCACACATCTACGATTTAGCGTTAAATAATTTCCAAGTTTCAAGAGACGATGGGATATGCGTACAGTGTAAGGCATTGAACAAGCGCCTCGAAAAGTTCATAGGGCGAAAGGACGTTGTGGCAATTAAAAGAAGGAACAAAGAGTATCCTTATAAAGGTTCCTCGGGGCAAGCCCCGAGGTATTGAACCTATATTGTCGTCACCACAAGAGTACTTCCATTTTACTAAGCTGATTACCGCGTAAGTAAAATTGGTCGCGCTCGCTCGGAAATGAAAGCGAAGACGCTTTCATTTCTCTCGCTTCGCTAGACAATAAACCTTAATACGCAAGTTGTTTTTGGCTCAAAACGGAGCGGGTGAAGTCGCGCGCAAGAAGGATTCCAGCCACCAACAGGACCGCGAGCGTGAGCTGAACGGCGAGGTGCGTGTACATGACCGCGTACGTGACAAATTGGAATGTGCCGGAGAGTCCCACATGCGCCCAATTCTCAAATACCTTGTGTACCCACGTAAGCTGTACCAGCGTCCAACCGGAGAGTACGAGCGCGTAGACCTTCAGCGCCGTGCCGCCGACGAGCAGATACGCCGCGTAAATAATGCCGACCGATGCCATAACCCGTTGTTCGATCTTCGTCATATGGAATTAAGTGCTAATTTCTAATTTTTAACTTCACAAACTCTAAATCCTAATATCTAAATGCTAAATAAATTACAAATCCCAATTTCCAAATTTGAAACATTTTGATTTTGGGTTTATTTAGAGTTTAGGATTTAGTGCTTAGGATTTCTCCGCAGGAGCTTTCGTGCTTAGGATTTCACCTATGATAACTAGCCTTTAACGCCGAGGGTTTCAGACACCTTGCGGAACTCTTTCTTCGCCCGGTGCACCCGCGTTTTGATAGCCCCGACCGAAAGCCCCTCCGCGCGCGCCATTTCCTCCTGCGTCTTCCCTTCTATGAAGAAGGCCGAAAGGGCGCGGGCCATCACGTCCGGCATCCGGGAGAGCACCGAGGCAACGAGGTCCTGCAATTCCTGCTTCTCGAATTGCCTGAGCTGCTTGTCGGGAATGAGCGCCCAAATTTCTTCGTCGAGCTCCGCGACATGTTCGCCGCGGCGCTTACGCTTGGCGTACTGGGTCAGCGCGGTATTGATGAGTATCTTGTAGCCCCAGGAGGAGAACGAGGCGCCTTCCTGCTTTTCGAACCGCCCGGCGTTCATATATATCTTGGTGAACGCCTCCTGCACCACGTCCTCGGCCGCTTCCCTCTCGCGCACGATTCCCAAGGCCTTCCGCATGAACGGCGCCTCGTATTTACGCACGATGAGAGCGAACAGCGACGGATGCGTCACCGAAGCGGCGAGCAGGTCCTCGTCGCCTGCCTGCGCCGCGGTCGCCGTGGCAGGCAGGGAGCGCTCTTCGGCGCTCGCTTCATCCAGATATCCGGTCATGGCCACACTGTACAACATCAGACACTGTCTGTAACCGCTCGACAGGCGTAGAGTTTCAGGCCACAGGGTTACTACCCTTTATCAACACCCGCGAACCAATGGACGGGCGCAATCAGGTATAGTTGAGGGGTGAACAACCGATACATACTCGTGTTTGTGTTGATTGTCCTTTTCGCCGCGGGGTACGCCGGCTGGACGCTGTGGAAGAACACCGCCCCGTCCGCACCATTGACGCAGCCCATCACGAATCCCTTCGGGGCTGTTACCGCAAAAACGTCGGACGGCTTCACGATTCTCGGCGCCGGAGACAAATCTATTTCAATCCGTATCACTGCACAGACGCAGTTTCTCATGGGCACGAGCGTTAAGAGCGCTACGGATGTTGCCGTCGGAACCATTGTTTCAATCGCTTCCAGCACTCCGAATGCCGACGGCTCTGTGACCGCACTCATAGTGCAGATTCTTCCTCCGCCGCCGATACCTCCCTCCTCCTCCGCAGCGTCCCGCTAATACACACAACGCCATGAACGTACTCAAACCGCAGACCCCTGAATCCGAGCATCACGAAACCCTCCGCTCCGTTGCTACTTTGTGCGGCAGTGCCGCGCTCCTTATCGGCATTGCGGCGGTGTTGTCCGGTTCCATGTCTTTCTCATCGGAGCGGGCATCCTTGGCATTACAATCCGCAGTGAACGGACAAGCCGCCGCCGTGGCGACCTATAACTCGAATGGCAGTTGGACAGCTCCCGCGGGCGTCTTCGGCGTATTGGTTTCGGTCATCGGCGGCGGCGGCGGCGGGACCAACGGCACATGGTCTCAAGGCGGCTGCAGTGGCGACGCGGGCGTCGGCGGTGCCGGCGGCTCGGGCGGCTATATATCAAATCAGGTGGTCGCGGTTACGCCGGGCCAGACTTACGGTATCGTCGTCGGCGCGGGCGGCGGCGGCGGCGCCTATGGTTGTCCTGCATACAATAACGGCAGGCCCGGTGGCAATTCCTCCTTCAGCAACGTAACGGCCACGGGCGGCGGTGCCGGAGTGTGGTACAGCGGCGGCGCCGGAGGCTCCCCGGGCGGTGCGGCGGGTAGCGGCGGTGCGTGGTACTACTGCGGTCCTACTACAGCAGGCAAAAACGGCAGCGGGTACGGCAACGGCGGCCTTTCGCAATGCAATCAGCCAGGGCAAGCCGGCACGGCCGGAGCCGTGTTCGTCAATAATCCTCTTTCACTTACCGCAAACCCTGCATCAGTAGGCTATAACGGCGCGAGCGCCCTGTCCTATGCCGCCGCCACCATTTCCACAGGCACTCACCTCTACGTCGGCCTTGTGGCGAACTGCAACGCTGGCATCGTCACCACGAACCCCAATTATATGAGTTGCGCAACCCGGTCTATCGGATATACCACCGGCGCGTCCGGCGGCACCGCTCTATACGCCCTCGGCGGCACTCAATCGGGAACCCTCTCGAGCTCGGGCGCCGTCCGTACGTCTTCTGCGAGCGGCGCGACGTCTATCGGATACACAACGAACACGGCCGGCGGCGCAGCCCTCTACGTCGGCCCCGTAAGCTGGTGCAATGCCGGCATCGTCAGCACCGATTCCAATTATCTCAATTGTGGACGCGGGCTCGGATCGGGAGGGCCGCAGGGCGGTGGAGGACCCACCACTCAATTTATCGGATATACGAGCAACAGCGCTGGCGGATATGACGCCTGCTATCTCTCCGGCGGGCAGTGGACCGGCAGCGGTATTGCCGTTGGCACGTCCGGCTCAACGAACACCAACGGACTCACCTCCAACACCACCTATTCCTATACCTGCCACGACATCAGTTACGGATGGATAGGGCCCGTGACCACGACCGTCACCGTCGCCATCCCCGGCGCCACCGTTGCGCTCACCGCAACCCCATTGAGCATCTACACAGGACAATCAAGCACCCTCTCCTGGTCGGGAACCAACCTTGCCTCTTGCAGCCTCGCAGGCGGAACCTGGGGTAGCGGTACCGCCGTCGCCGTCTCAAGCGCCGGCATATCAACCGGAGCGCTATCTCAAAGCACAACTTACACGCTCACCTGCGCCGGCCTCAACGGCGCTAGCGTGGGAGACACGAAGGTCATCGCGGCGGTGCCTCGGCCAACGGTCAGCATCTCCGCCAATCCCACCACCGTCGGCACGGGAGCCCGTACGACCGCCACCTGGAGCTCCTCGAACGTGCAGGCGGGCACCTGCACCGAATATGTCGTCCGCGCCCAAGGACAACCGAACGCATTCGCATCGTCCCAGAGCGGCTCGCAGCAGACGCCCCCGCTCACGCAGAGCGGATGGCTTGAGATTGACTGCCAAGATCTCACCGGAGCCTGGGCCGTCGCGACCGCTCCATTCACGGTGAGCGGAACCAACCAGCCGCCGACTGTCTCCATCTCCCCCAACCCCGCGTATGTCCGCCTCGGTAGCGCTTCGACAATCTCGTGGTCTTCACAGAACGCTTCCTCCTGTTCGGTCGCTGGCCCCTCCTTCTCCGCCTCGGGAGTAAGCGGCAGTAAATCCACCGGCAATCTGCTGACTGTAGGCGATTACACCTATACCATTACCTGTCCTTCTCCCTTCGGCTTCCCCGACGCTACCGGCTTAACCGACGTCTATGCGGTTGACCTGCCGGCCATTTTCTTCGCCGCTTCCCCCTCCTCGGTTCTCCCCGGCGGACTCTCCACCCTCACATGGACCTGTCCGAATCCTCCCTACACCTCCTCCACCGGCGATACCCACTACTCAACCGGCGGTGCCGCTTCGGGAAGCGCGGGTGTGAATCCGCTCCAGACGACCACGTACTCGGTGACCTGCAATGCCGCCGGAGGTTTGACAACCGGCGGAAGCGCGCAAGTGACCGTGCTCCAGCCCTCCCTCACCATCACCGCGACGCCGAACAAAGTGAAGAAAGGAAGCACCGCGACCATCGTCTGGTCCGCAACGAACGTGACCGCCGGCTCCTGCCGTGTCGCCGGCACCGATGGTTCCTCTTGGTCGGGCTCCTCCGGCTCGCAGTCCCCCATCATTAACGCGCCGACTACGTTCACTCTCGCCTGCTCCGTACCTTCGGGACCGTTGAGCCAGTCGGTGACGGTGGGTCTCATTCCGAATATTAAGGAGATATAAGAGAACCTCTTCCGACCTCGACCGTCTCGACAGAACGCTTACATTGGGTAGAATAGAAACGCTGCTTGTTTCCCAAGCGGCGTTTCTTTTCCTAGCGAACCAACCGCATGCTTGAATACAACGAAATCCTTCCGAAAAAAGTCATTCTCCTCGACGGCGAGCCGTACGAGGTGCTCGACGCGCATGTCTTCCGCAAGCAGCAACGCAAACCGGTGAATCAGACCAAACTGCGCCACCTTATCTCCGGCCGCGTGACCGAACAGGCGTTCCACGTTTCCGAGAAAGTCGAGGAAGCGGACCTCTCGACCAAGGAAGTGAAGTACCTCTACGCCAACAAGGGGGAGTTGTGGTTCTGCGCGGCTAATAATCCCGCCGACCGATTTGAACTCTCGCTCAATACCCTCGGCGTCGGGGCCCAATTTTTGAAGCCGAATTCCATCATTGAAGCGCTGGTATTCGACGACCCCGACGCCAAAGGGGACGGGGCAGGAAAAATAATTTCCGTGCGCCTACCGATTAAAATGGATTTGAAGGTCACCGACGCGCCTCCGGCGGTCAAAGGAAACACCGCGCAAGGCGGCACGAAGCAGATAACGCTTGAGACCGGCGCCACCGTGAACGCCCCACTCTTCGTCAACGAAGGTGACATTGTCAGGATAAATACGGAAACCGGAACATACGTAGAGCGGGTGGACAAAAAATAATTCCCGCTCAATAACAAAAAAGCTCCGCATTTGCGGGGCTTTTTTGTATACAGAACCTTTTGAAATTACCGGATGACGAACGGGAGGAGCGCCATAAAGCGGGCGCGCTTCACCGCTTCCGCGAGCGCGCGCTGGTTCAAGGCCGAGAGGCCGGTCCGGCGGCGCGGCATGATTTTTCCGTGCGGATTGAGGAATTTCTTAAGCGTCTCGACATCCTTGTAGTCGATAACACTTACGTTGCGGGCTGCGAAAAAATCTACGGCCATAGGTTCAAGTTATTAGTTGTCAGTTATCAGTTGTTAGTTAGAAGGGTATGTCATCCGGGTTGATGTCCTCTTCCGGATACTGAATGCCTTCGTCGGCTTTGCCCTTGGCGGGAGCTTTGTCTTCACTGCGTGAAGCGCCGGCCGATGCACCGGAGCCGGCTGCGCGGGGGCCGAACTGCACGTTCTGCGCGATTATCTCCGTGCGGTACTGCTTCTTGCCGTCTTCTTTTCCTTCCCACGAACGGGTCTGGATGCGCCCCTCGATGAAGACCGCGCTTCCCTTCTTGAGGTACTGCGACACGGTCTCGGCCTGGCGCCCGAAGACCACAATGTTGTGGAACTCCGGCACCTCTTCCCACTTCTCGTCCTTTTTGACGCGGCGGTTGGTGGCGAGACCGAAGGAGGCTACTTGGATGCCCGAGGGAAGCGCCTTGAGCTCCGGGTCGCGGGTCATGTTGCCGTAGAGCATTACCTTGTTGAGATACATGGGATTAAGTATCAAGTATCAGGTTTCAAATATCAAGAGAATTCTTTCGATACTTGTGATTTGATGCTTGTTTGTTATTTGTTACTTGTAATTTGATACTTACCCGATAAGGGATTCGATGCCTTTCTGGAGCTCTTCCTCGGAGACTTCTGCGGACTTCTCCTCTGCGCGCTTGGGCGCCGCTATGGTCTCGCCTTCGAGTCGGTCGGAAGAGAACACGGCGCGCGCCGGAGCCGGGGCTTCGCGCACGGTCTCGATGAGCAGAAAACGGAGTACATCGCGCATACCGCGCAGCTCCTCCTGCAAGGGCGGAATGCCTGTCGGAAGCTCCTGGCGATGTCCTTCAAACTTCATCCAGCCGAAATAGCTCTCGGTGTACTTTTCGCGCTTGCCGGAGTCGGCGCGCTCGATGCGGTAGGAGAGCTTCATGCGCTTAGGCGCTTCCTCGGCAAAGACGGTGCCGCCGGCCTTCGTAACGGCCGCGCGGATTTTCTCTACGGCCGCGCTGACGTCCCCTTCCGCAAGAGAGGGTAGGAGATGAAAGCCCACTTCGTAAATGAGCTTGCTGTCCTTTTTGGGGGTCGCTTGGGTAGAGACGTCGGGGTTCCCCTCCGCCTGCGGCTCTTCTGCCATGGAGAGATACTAGCAGAGTGTGCTTTTTAGCGCAACTTACTTCCTTTCACTCAACTCGCTAGCGCAAAAGCGGCCATGTTCGCCCCCGACTCGCGCTTCGGCAAAAATACTCCTCACCGTAACGCTATTACGACTCGGCATATTTTTGCCTCCAGCACTTCGTCTGGGACGAACCTATCCATTTTTTGCTTTGCTAACGAGTTGGCTGAAAGTCCGTAAACACCGTTTGGGCGTTTTCGGCGGACGCGAGCGCAACTTCCTCGGCGGAGATTCCCTTTATCGCCGCGATTTTGGCGGCCACATGCTCCACATAGGCCGGCTCGTTGCGCTTGCCGCGATTGGGCACGGGAGCGGCGAACGGCGCGTCGGTCTCTATCAGCATTTTATCAAGCGGCGTGATGCGGATAGCCTCGTCGTACATACCATCGCCTTTGGCGGGGCCCCGCAGACTGCGGTGGTCGGTATAGGTAACGGGGCCCGGATAGGAGAGATAACAGCCGAGGTCGAGGTATTTCTGCGCAAGCTCGGCCGTGCCGGTAAAGAAATGAATGATAACAGGAATGTTCGGCTTCTTCGCCGTAAGTATTTCGAGCATATCATCGTGAGCGTTCTTGCCCTCCACAGCCTTGGCGACGGAGGGGCGACAATGAATGATAAGCGGTTTCTTCACTGTCTCGGCAAGCGCAAGATGTTTTATAAACCGCTCTTTTTGCGCCGCCTTTTTCCCGACGCTTTGGTCGGGACCCCGACCCCCTTCGGGCGTCGGGGCTTCACCCAGTCGGAAATAATCAAGCCCACATTCCCCTATTGCGACAACCTTGGGGTCTGCGGCGAGCTCCATGAATCCCGCTTCGTCGAATACTTCTTCAAGGTTGTCGTTCGGATGAAGTCCGACGGACGCCCACAAAAAATCATGCTGCCGGGCAAGCTCAAGCCCCGCACGGCTCGTTTCTATATCCGTGCCGACGACAACCGCGCCCATTTCTTTTTCCCGCATGCGCGCGAGTACTTCCGCGCGGTCGGCGTCGTATTGCGGAAATTGCAGGTGGCAGTGGGAATCAAAAAGTTTAAACATGACAGTAAAACACTCTCACAATCTCAAGAGTGTGAGAGTGTTACTCTTTGCGCGGGAAGAGGTTCTCCGGCTTTTTATTGTCGATAATAGCCTGTTTGATAGCCGCACTCGTCTTCGGCATAAAGGGGTTGAGCATGCGGCCGATACCATAGAGCTCCTGCGTCAGCTCGAATATGAGCCTTCGCCCTTCCTCGGCATCTGTCTTTACCAGCTTGAACGGAGCCGTTTCGGTAATTGTGCGGTCGAGTTCCTGAATACGTTTCCACACGAACTCGATAGCGCGGTTTATCTCGAATTTCTCCATCGCCTCGGTATATTCCGCCGGAAATCCGGCAGGCTCCGGCCGCATTCCTTTTTCAAGGTGCGTATGCGCGAGTTGCATGATGCGCGAGGCGAGGTTACCGAGTCCGTTGGCCAAATCCGCGTTATAGGCATCCTTGAACGCTTCGCGTGTAATATCGCCGTCCTCGAACGGAGAAATATGCCGCGCGAGGAAGTACCGCACCGCTTCCGCGCCGTACTCTGTGAGCAGTTCTTCCGGGTCGATGACGTTGCCCAAGGTCTTGCTCATTTTCTTCCCGCCCGAAGTGATGAAGCCGTGCACCAAAATTGTTTTCGGTAGCGGCAATCCGGCGGAGAGAAGCATTGCCGGCCATATGGCCGCATGGAAGCGCAGGATGTCCTTGCCTAAGACATGTATGCGGTTCGGATTTCTATCCCAAAACTCCTTATATAGAGCCGTATTTTCGGTACCGTAGCCGAGCGCCGTAATGTAGTTGGAGAGCGCGTCGCACCAAACGTACATTGACTGAGTGTCATCACCCGGTACGGGTACGCCGAGGCCCTCCGGCCAGTCGGAGCGCTTCGGGCGGGAGAAGCTCACATCCTGAAGACCTTCATCCAAAAGAGCCATTATCTCCCGCTTGCGGGTGGCGGGCACGATTTTGAGCTCGTCGGAAATAATTTTCTGCCGCAAAGGCTCGGTGTAGTGCGAGAGACGGAAGAAATAATTCTCTTCCTTGAGATGCTCCGGCGCAGTTCCGTGGTCGGGGCATTTCCCGTCTACTAAATCCTTCTCGGTTATGAACGCTTCGTGTCCGGTGCAGTAGAGCCCTTCGTACTGTTTTTTATAAATGTCACCTGACAGAACGAGCTTCTTCCAGAGAGCCTGCGCTCCGGGCCAGTGCTTCTTCTGGTCCGTCGTCCGGATGAACTGGTCATAGGAAATATCAAGCTCCGTAAAGAGCGAGGAGAATTTGCTCACGATGCCGTTGAGAAATTGCAACGGCTCCTGTCCCGCGACGCGCGCGGCATCCACCATTTTCTGCGTGTTCTCGTCCGAGCCGGTCAGGAAATACGTCTTTTCTCCGAGCAGACGATGGTAGCGCACGAGAATATCGGAAAGGGTCGTGGTATACGCATGGCCTAAATGCAATTTCGCATTCGGGTAGAAGATAGGCGTGGTGAGGTAGAATTTTTTCTGTTTCTGCATGAAAACACCCTATTCCTTCTCGCGCTTCTCCACAAGGTCATGCGCGCGGCGGGATTCGAGGTCCGAGACGAGTTCGCGCACCACCGCAGCGATGGGCACGGAGAGCAGTACCCCGACGAAGCCGGCGAGCTTCCCGCCGATAAGGAGGGCCAAAATGACGAGAAGGGGCGGCACGCCGACGATTTTCTTCACGACCAAGGGATAGACGAGGTGCGCCTCGAACTGCTGGACGATGAGGAAAATAAGCGCCACGAGCACTCCCTCCCCTATCCCCATATTCACCGTCGCCACCGCGATGGCCGGAATGGCCGCCAGGAACTGACCGAAGACCGGAATGAGCTCAAAAACAGCGGCCAGAACGGAGAGCAGGAGCGCGTAGGGAATGCCGAAAATGGTAAGCAAGAGGTATATCATCACGCCGACGAGGGCAGCCAGGAGCAGCTGCCCCTGCATCCATTTGCCTATCTTTTCCTGCGAGCGCCTCCACAATCCGAGCACGTAGGCCTGATAGCGCGGCGGCGTTACTACATGCAGGAAATCATCCACGCCCGTTTCCTGCACGGAGAAGTAGAATGAGAACACGACGACGAGAATGAAGGAAACGATGCCGCCGAAGAAGGCCGAGAGTGTCGCAAGCACGCCGCCGGAGCCCGAGAGCGACGAGGAAACGCTCCGCAGGATGTCGGAGGAAGAGAGGAGCGACGCCACGTCGCCGAGCGGCAAGAAGGAGGAATTGAGTGCTTCGGTCGAAAGATGAATGGAGCGCAGCGCGTCGGGGAGGCGCGCAAGAAAATTCGCCGCATCGTCGAGTATCGGGGGAAGGAAGAAAAAGAGAATGCCGAAGAAGACGGTGGCGATGATGAGATAGATGAGTATGACCGCGAGCACCCGCGGCAGCCCGCGGCGGGTGAAACTCCGGACGCCCGGCTCCATCGCGGAGGCGATGACGATGGCGGTCAAGAGGATGAGGACGATTTCCCGCAGATACCATACGAGCGCCACCAACGCGAGGAAGAGGAGGGTCACAATGACGCTCCCCGCGGTGATGCGAACGCTTACCTCGGTGCCCTTAACAGCCATGTCGGTATTCTAGCACCTCGGAAGCCCCAAACGACAAATCCCAAATATCAAATAAATCAGAACGCAATAACTCAAAAAAGGCGACCTGCCTGTGTTGGAACTTATTATTTGGAACTTATTTGAAGTTTGGAGCTTGTAATTTGGAGCTTAGGTATACAACCAGTTCACTTGCGACTACCCGCTCCTGGGCTCCGGTATCACGGTTTCGAACTGTTACCGTATTATCCGTGAGAGTGTCAAAATCCACGGTGATGCACCACGGCGTTCCTATCTCGTCCTGCCGGCGATAGCGTTTGCCGATATTGCCGTTATCGTCCCACATAATTTGCGGAATCTCTGACTTCAGCGCTTTGAATATCTCGCGCGCCTCGAAGACGAGCTCGGGCTTGTTTTTAAGCAGCGGAAATACGGCGGCTTTTACGGGAGCCACGTGTGGCGGGAATTTCAGCACGACCCGCTCCTCTCCCCCGAGCTCGTCGAGCGTATACGCCTTTGCTATGACCGCAAGCACATGGCGGCCGAGCCCGAACGTGGGCTCGAGCACATGCGGAACGAATTTTGAGTTATCGGCCGGATCGAGGTATTGGAGGTCAGCGCCGCTGTGTTCGATATGATTCTTGAGGTCGAAGTCGGTGCGGTATGCAAGCCCGCCTATCTCGTCGAACTTGTGCGGGAAACGGAAATGGAAGTCGATGGTGCGCTTGGAGTAGTGCGCGCGCTCGCCGTCCGGCACCTCCACCTCCTTGATATCCTCCGGCGCGAAGCCGAGCGAGCGGAACCACACCTGCGTCTGCTCTCGCCAGTACTCGAACTGTTTCTCCCAGCCTTCTTCGCGGATGAAATATTCGAACTCCATGATCTCGAGCTCGCGCACGCGGAAAATGAAGTCGCGCGGCGCTATTTCATTGCGGAACGATCGGCCGATCTGCGCGATGCCGAAGGGCAGTTTCGGATGGTAGGAGTCGATGATGTTCTTGAAATTGACGAACATGCCCTGCGCGGTCTCGGGGCGCATATACACCGCCAGGTCGTCCCCCTCGACCGAACCGACCGAGGTTTTGAACATCATATTGAACTGCTGCGGGGCGGTGAGCTCGTTGCCCTCGGGGCTTTTGATTTTTTTCTCCCGCAATATCTCTCCCATTTGCGCGAGCGACATACCGGAAGGATTGATGCCCGCCTCCTCAAGGAGGTGGTCGGCACGGTAGCGCTTGCGGGTTTTCTTGTCCGCCACGAGCGGGTCATGGAAGCCGCTGACGTGCCCGCTCGCTTCCCACACCTTCGGATTCATTAAAATGGCCGAGTCGATGCCGTACATGTCCTCGCGCGAGTCGACGAACATCCTCCACCAGGCATTCTCGATATTTTTCTTCAGCGCCACGCCGAGGGGCCCGTAGTCCCACGTGCCGGAGAGCCCGCCGTAGATCTCCGAGCCCTGGTAGACGAAGCCGCGCCGCTTGCAGAGCGAAACTATTTTTTCCATCAGATCTTCCTTCATATTCATAACAGGCTGCTTATGGTGACTGTACTATATCCATTCCGGATGTGAATCCTGTGTCGCTCGTGAGGCGGGTGTTGAGCGCTGACGCGTTCGCCTGCACGGTAGCGCCCGCAAAACGGTCCTGGCCCGTGAGTTGTGCCGCGCCGGTAAGCGGCGCAGCCGACCCGACCTGCGAAATCGACGGCATGAGCGTTACCTGGAAGCTTGCCTGGCGCGGGGAGGAGGAATAGCCGACGCCGGGAGGCAGGTCGCCCATGGTCCACGTGACCGTTCTCGTCGAGGAGTCGAAGGAAACGGAGGAGCCGGGGGCGGCGGAGCCGAACGTGACATTCGGCGGCAGTACGGCCAAGGCCTTCGCCCCCGCTACGCTGTTGGAGGAATTCTTGACCACCCACACTATCGTATAACCGGTCGCCTTGTTCGCGACCGGCGGCATAGGACCGCCGTTCTGGAACGCCCCGGAAAAGTGGTATGCCGAGGCGTCGAGCGAAAGCGTCGAGGCGAGCGTTACTCGCGCGCTCGCGGCCGACGAGATGTCCTCGGGCACGTTTCCGGTACCGGTGCGCGTGGCGTGTACCGTAAGATTAAGGATGATGTCTGGGTTCGTGAGCACCGAGCCCGAGGACGGCAAAATGGTTGAGAACGAGAACTGCAGAGTGCCGCTCTGCCCGGGAGCGAGCGCGGCCAGCTCCGGGGCCTGCTCCGGACCCCAAATAATGGTCGAATTGGCGGAATTGTAGAAGCCGTTATTGGCGCGCACCGAGCCCTGGTCGAGCGCCTGCCCTTTGAACGAAAGCGAAAGCGTTGCGTTGGTGACCGTCTCTTGCAGGTTGTTGGTCCATGTGATGACGCCCTGCACCGATTTGCCGAGCGGTTCCGGTACGGTGCTCCCCGTCTTGCCGTCGAGCGCTATTGTCCCCGAGACGAACGGCCGGTGCACCGTGATCGTCTTCGGCACGTTGAGGATTGGCACTTTTATCTTGGTGTCCGTCGGGTCAGAATCGGAACCGACGAGGAAATGAAAGACGCGGCTATCGCCATCCTGCCCGTCGAGCGTTCCGGAAAGGTGCACCGTCTGCGACGCGCCGGGCAGAAGCTGTCCGAGCCGCCAGAGCGTCCCCGCCTGAACGGCAGGATTCGCCGTCGTGAGCGTGAAGCCGAACGGCGCCTGCATCTGCAACACGGTGTCGGCGACCGGTTCCGTAGCGTTGGATTGCACCGTTATGTCCATTGAGAAGTTCTGCCCGGCGACGGCTTCATCGGGAGCCGTAATCTGAATGGATATCGGCGAGGAGCCGATGGTAAGCATAAGACTCGCCTGTTTGGTGAAAATGGAGTTCGAGTTGGGCAGTTGGTATTCGAGCGTCGCGGAAAGACTCAGCTCTGACCCTTCGGGGCCGTAGAACGCCGCGTTCGCGGTCTGTTTGCTGGTGCCCCCCGGGTTGATGGTGCCGATACTCTGCCGTTCGTGCGAAAGCGTTTTTGTCACGTCCACGGAGCTGCGTGTTCCGGCCGGATAATCGATGACGAGGTCGACGTGCTGGAGCGGCGTCGCATTGTTATTCACGATGACGAATTGCAGCTGCGTCGCCTTGCCGCTGTCTATGAGGGAGGGTGCGATTATCTGCAGGTCGATGCGCGATGAAGAGACGGTGTTCCCGCCGACAAAAAAGGTGACGGCCGCGACGGCCGCGGCGATAACGAAGAACGCCAGCGAACCCCACAGAAAGCGCGCTGCGAAGGTGCGGTGCCTCGGAGGATACCCGGCCATGGCATTGAGCGGCGGCTCCGACATTTTCTCAATGACGGGCGCGGCGGCCTCCAGTCCGGCTCGCTTCATACCATCCCACGAACGGCCAATGTGCTCGCGCGGGGTTGAAGAGAGTGGGGTGCGCACGTCGGTATTCACGCCGGGAGACGGCGTTCTGGAATACAGCTTGTCTTTGAGTTTGTCTACCGCCCCCTTTTCGGACATGAAACTATGATATCACTCGAACAAGCTTTTAGTTTCTAGCTGTCAGCATCTAGTTTGAAAACCACAAACTCCACGCACTCTTATCGGCTCTTTCGCGCGAAAGGTCCTATGATGCCCCTGCCGTACTAAAAACTGTCAATCCCGACGCGCTGGTCGGGACTCCGACTTCCGGCAAATCGGAACGTCGGAGCTGAAAACTTAAAACTGGCTTACAGCCCGGTCGCCTGCAACGACTCATTGATGGCTTTGATGAGTGAGGAACGGCGCTCTGCCGCCTCGGACGCCATTTCGAGCGAGAGAGCGCCGTCGTTTATGAATGGCGCGAGTTCTGCGCTCTTCGGCAGATATCCCAACAAATGCAGGATGCGCAGCACCAGCACGCACTCAACGCTTTCTATTTCCTCTTTCTGTGAAGCACGGGCGAACAGCGAGAATCCGTCCGTCACCGCCTCGAAAAGCGCCGAGGACACTTCTTCCCCGTGGATAAGGCGCGTGAGCAGTTTGCTGATACGCCCTGCCGCGGCGCGCGCGGACGCGTGGGCCGAAAATTCCCGTTTCGCGTCTATGATGCCTACCAGCCGCCAGCCACGCTTCCCTTCCACGAAAGAGAACGTGCCGCGTGTCATGGGCTCGAGCCCGTAGCGCAGTTTCGATTTCGAGACGCGCGCGCTCTGCGCCGAGGCCCGGAGCAGCCCCATGTCGCGCGTGAGGACGGAGATGGAACTATTGGATTCTCCCGCGGCGCGCTTGCTGAGCGCGATTCCTTCAGTAATGAAAATCTTATGCATGGGAGTTTGTCGAAAATCGCAATCTGCGTCGTTGCAGGCTCCGGTGCTCTAAGGACCGTCCTTTGTGAACAAAGGACGGTCCTTTATATTGCTCGGTTCGCTCCTCGCCTGCGCCTTGCATATCATCGATTTTCATCAAACTCATAGTGCTTGTATTTCCAAGCTGCCGAGCCCCGCTTCGATGATAATCGCGGCGCGATACTTCTCAGCAATCACCTTTTCTTCTTTCGACACCGACAGCGTGTAGTCCGGACGGTCGGCAATCTGGAGACCCTGCTCTTTCCGCCACTGCTGGATAGCGCGCACGAATTCGCGCACTTTCCCTTCCTCCCGGAGCACTTCGGTCAATTCCGTATCGAGCCATGCTTCTTCGGGAAGTCCCGGATCTTCTTCTACTTTTTTGACGTTCACTTCATCCGCAAGAATCTCGGCCAGACCCGGCGTCTTCGGCAGCGCCCGCACTTTCAAAAGACCGAGCGGTTGGCGGACCTTGAGCCCCGCGCGCTCGCGCGCTTCGAGTGCCCGCGACGCGAGCGCGCGGACCGCTTCCATGTCGGCGATGAGCGCGGCATCGGCACTGCCGCCTGCCTGCGCAGGCAGACCGAACATGCGCGCAAGCCAGCCGAGCCATCCGGCTGCGCCCTCCGAAGCCTTGGCGAAGGAGGGCCACGCTTGCAGGTGTACGCTCCCCTCCCCGAGAATGCCGCGGTATATGCTCTCGGCGATGAAGGGCGTAACGGGCGCCATGAGCTTGGTGAGCGTGAGCAAAACGTAGCGCTGCGTGGCGAGGCAGTGCTGTTTGTCCTCCGCATCGTCGCCCTTCACGCGGTCGCGCGAACGGCGCAAGTACCAGGTGGAGTAGTCATCAATGAAGGCCCGGAGCGGGCGGCAGTAGGAAGGCAGGTCGTAGGCCTCGAGTGCTCCAGTCATCTGCGCCGTAAGCGCGCCGAGGCGCGCAAGAATCCAGCGGTCGAGCTGGTGCGTGCTGTTCGTAGCCTCCGTACGGCCGTCATATTCGCCCTTGTAGAGCTCAAAGAATTTGTAGGAGTTCCAGAGAATGCCGAGCACGCGATTGTGCGCTTCGCGCACATCTTCGTCACGGAAATTGAGGTCCTCCGCCTGCATCACCACCGACTGCATGAGCGCGAAGCGCAATGCGTCCGCGCCGTAACGCTCCATAAGGTTCATCGGATCGGTGTAGTTGCCTTTCGACTTGGATATTTTCGAGCCGTCGGCGGCGAGAATGGTGCCGGTCGAGACGACATTCTTGAACGCCTGCCGATTGAAGAGGAGCGCGCCCGTCGCGTGCATATAGTAGAACCATGTGCGCGTCTGTGCG
>ORJL010190294.1_pt1 | contig 35263 bp, 32 predicted proteins | sample 1779941 | NCBI WGS metagenome assembly ORJL01 (sample SAMEA104232317, study PRJEB22302) | groundwater metagenome | biome: forest; feature: aquifer; material: groundwater | place: USA | collected 2011-08-07 | depth 5.8 m | reverse complement strand
TCACCTTGCGGAGATTCAAGGATCGTGAGATCGACTATGCGGCCCGGCATCTGTGCGAAGATCTCAACGGCATGTCGCCGGTGACGCTGGATAAGTTCCATTTTCCGATCCATTACCAGATCCAGTAGCCTACCCACCAGACATTTTCTTAAATCGCGTCAAAAGGTGGTCGTTTGCTAAGACCTCTAACGGTTCATCCGGAAAGTGTTCCCGTAGAGCCAACCAGTCCGAACAGCAGTTAACAAGAACGGGGAATGGTGCGCATTAGATATGATGTAACTATCTATTCATTTACAGCGGTACTTGGCACCACACCACAAGGCGAATATCTACTATTCTAGTCGTTATTGTAAACAATGCAGGCCGAGCAAAGGGGTCACCCATAATTCTTCACATTGATGATCTCGCGGGCTTGCTGCGCTTGAATCCACGAACTCTACAGCGGCGGTTGGATGACGGGGTCTTCAACCTGAGCGAATCCGAGCGGTTGTGGGAACTTGCGAGGCTGTTCGTCCGGGCTGTGGAAGTTCTGGAAAGCGAAGCCGGCGCGGTACATTGGTTCAAGAGCCAGATCCAGGCATTGGGCTGGGCGACTCCTCTGTCCTATGCCCGCACAGCGGTTGGCCTGCGTGAATTGGATAACATTTTGGGTCGCATCGAACACGGTGTTTATTCATGAGCACCGCAGCCGCGGCCGATGTATCCATCAAGTCTTACCGGATCGTTAAGCGAAAACTTGTCGGAACCGCCTTTTCTGGCGAGGGATCTCGCCTGTATGGCGGCTGCTGGAATTCACCCGGCGTCCGCGTCGTTTACACCTCTGGCTCCCTTTCCTTGGCGCTTCATGAATGGCGCGTCCATTTGGCGCAGTGGCCTATGCCGCCCGTGATGGTAATCGAGATTGAGTTCGCCGCCTCCCTGATCTGGTCACCCGCACGGTTGCCGGCGAATTGGAGTCGGACGCCTTACCCAAAGACCACCGCTGCTGTCGGTGACAACTGGATCCGCTCCTCACGATCGGCCGTGATGAAACTGCCCAGCGCGACCGTGCCTGACGAGTTCAACTACCTGGTGAACCCGGCTCATCCTGACTTTCCCAGGATACGCATCGGCAAAGCTCGCCTCTTTGAGATTGATGCCCGACTGGGCCCGCTTACAGGTCCGCAGCCTTGACTGGCGCCAGTTTTGTACCCGGACGAGTCCCCCAGTCACCTGATGGGTAAGCGGCCGACGCGGCGGCTCCCCCCACAATCCGTTCTCTCTGTGAGCTTTGCGCCCTCTGCGGTTAACTCGAATCTGCACAATGCACTCAGATGACTGCAACTCAATACATCCCGTAAAGTTACCACCCATCGGGGTGGCATCCAGGGAAGGGACCAGGACTCGGATGCTTCTTCCTGATTTCATGAGTTCCAAATCAACCACGCTCGAGAATCCGGGTTCCGGGGAGAATCTGGAAATCACGAAATCATGAAAGGACCAGGATTTGGCTTCTCATACAGGGAATAGAGGCTCCGGCCGCCGTTGTAGGCCGCGTGCCCTCACGCGGCGATCTGGCTGCATTTTCAAACGAACTCTATGACGCCAGCGGCATCTTTGTGGTTCAGCGGCCGGTGATCTGGCGCGTGGCGTTGTGTGAGGCGTGAAATCGGGGCCATGGACCCAGGTCGTTGAACCGCAGATGGCACGGAATACACGGATGGGGATGGGATTCGGAGCAGTCGAATTAACCGCAAAGGGCGCAAAGCTCACAGAGAGAAGGGATTGGGAAGTAAGGCCTCACATTGAACTCTCGCCCGCAGGCTGACTGCGAAGCTTGGCTGGATACGAAGCCATTTCATCCTCTTTGTGCTCTTTGAGTTCTTTTGCGGCCACCATTCCCTCCGCGGTTTCCAGGTTTGTTCCCAATCCGTGTGATCTATGTCATCCGTGGTTAACTCTGCGCCGTCTCGATCGTTCGACCGCGCGTGCGGCCCGCTGAGGACAGCGGGCCCTACCTCCGCCTCGCCGCCAGCTCGTCTCGGCGTCTCTAACCGAGTTTCCGGCGATCCACCCTGGAAAGAGTGGCCAGCCAGGCGCGGGGTGTTAGAATTCGGATGCCGAACGGCTTCTCCAGCACCGTCAAATCGGCATCCCGGGCGATAATCGTGCGCGCTCCCGCAGCCAGGGCGGCTTCGATCATGATGTCGTCCTTCGGGTCGCGACAGGCGGGTTGGGCCAGTGGGCAAGGCTGCACCCATTGGCCTTGATTCTGCACCAAAGCAAGCCATGGATCCACATCGGTCTGGAAGCCATAGGCGGCCTTGATTTTGCACAACGTCCGCTCGTATTCCTGGTAAATGGGCACCGACACCACCAGCGCCACCGTGCCTTGCAGCCAGGCGTTGACACAGCGATGGGCTTCTTTCCGCCAAAAGACGCCTGCGGCGAACACCCCTGTGTCAATGACAACCGGGGTCACTTGGCGCGGACCTCCCGTAGCGCCCGCTCAACGATCCGCCGAATTTCCTTTGCCGAGTGGTTGCCCACGGCCGGTTGAGCCAGTAAAGCCGCTACTTCCTTGGGCGAAGGCGGTTTCACAGGCCGGATCAACAGTCCGCCCTCCCCCAGATCAAACACGTTCAGAGGGCCGCCATGCTCGAGGCCCACGCGCCGGCACCATTCCAACGGAAACACCGTCTGCCGCTTCCGAGTCAACGTCATCGTCGTTGTTGTCATGGGTAATACTCTACTACCTCAGCGCGGCGGCGCAAGTCCCTTTGAGTCCTCTCCTGCGCCTCCGGCTATCCGTTCGCGCCTCGTTTTTTGCACGGCTGCCGCCCTCATCCTGCCCATCACCGCCACCACCGCCGGCCTGGTTGATTGTCCTCGTCTCTTGTGTTCTTTGAGTTCTCTCGCGGCAAATCGTCTGGTCGCTGGCCAAGCGAGCCTGGAGGTCGGAGGGGAACCTGATTCTTCAGCCGCGAAAGAACTTAAAGAGCGCAAGAAATTTGAGGAGAGAGACGAAAGTCGCCCGCACGGGGATCGTCGCTGACAGGCGCCGTGCAAGCCGAACGAGGGCCAAATCATGGAACCGGAGGTTAGCGACATGTGCCGAAAGTGCTTGAAACAGGGCAGCTTCAGAGGGATAATCCCTCTATGAATGCAACGGTAATCGACAAGAAACGACGAATGACCCTCCCGGAGTCGGTCTGCGAGGCAGTTGGCCTCAAGACCAACGACCAAGTGGAGTGGCGCGTCGAGTCTGGCGAGATACGCGGGCGTCGGCTCGTGGCTCAAGAGCCCAAGGAAGCGTTCCCGCCCGGCTCACTGCTCAAATACTTCACCCCGGAGCGGGACAAGGAAGAACTCGCGATCCTGTCTGGCTGCGTCAAAGGGCCGGAATGAAGACCCAGTTTGAGGTTTGGGACTGCAAGTTCCCAAACAAGGGTTTGCACCCGGTTGTCCTGATTTCTCACCCGGATCGGTGCGCGAGGGCGCAAGTGCTTAACGTCCTGTTTTGCACCAGCCAACGCCAAAGCCGGAACCCCTACCCTTTCGAGGTCATGCTGGACACAGAGGATGGCCTGAACTGGGAAACGTTCTGCGATTGCTCAATTCTCTGGTCCATCGATGCCCCGCTGCTCATCACCAAACGCGGACACGTGACTCTAGCGCGCCGGCGAGCAATCCGGGAAAAAGTCAGGGATATGCTCCGCCTGTCCGCCACTGACTAACACGCCCTGCGGCGCTACGGGGTGAATTGATCGGCTTGGCTCAGGCCCATGTCGCCTACTTTGCGGGCGAAGAGGTAGGAATGAATGCCTGCGGCGGCGCGGCGGGCGTCGCGGACGGCGGAGACGACCAGGCTTGGGCCGCGGACGATGTCGCCACCAGCGAAGATACCGGGGATGTTGGTCATCCGGTTGGCATCGACGACCAGGCCGCCAGTCTCGCTGATGGCGAGGTCGCGGAGATCATTCCACCGCTCGAAGGAAACGGGGTTGAAACCGAGGGCCAGGATCGCAAGGTCCGCCTCCAGATCGAATTCTGTTCCGGGCCGCGGAATGAACGCCGGGCGCCCGGTGGCATCAGGCGAGCCAAGATCGGTTTTCAACAGGCGGAGTCCGGCCACACTGCCCCGGCCGTTGTCGAGCATCGCCACAGGCATGGCTTGAAAGAGGAAACGGGCGCCTTCTTCGAGGGCGTTTTCATACTCGCGGCGTCCACACGGCATGCTCGACTGGTCGCGACGGTAAACACAGACCACATCGCGCGCCCCGCAGCGGATCGCGGTGCGCAGGCAATCCATTGCGGTGTCGCCGCCCCCCACCACCACGACTCGCTTTCCGGCAATCTCAAGGCTCGAGGTGTCCAGCGGTGCCTGCGCGCTCTTCTGGATGATGAAGGAGATGGCTTGGACGACTCCCTGGAGGTCCTTGCCGGGAAGGTCCAGGCTGCGGGCCTTCTGGGCGCCAAAGCCCAGGAAGATGGCGTCAAAGCCCTCTCGCAGCTCGCCCAAGGTGATGTCGGAACCGATCGTTACGCCCAGGCGGAACACGGCCCCCAGCCTCTCGAGGAGCTGAACACGGCGATGCACGATGGATCGGTCCAGCTTGAACGCCGGGATGCCGCTGACGAGCAAACCGCCCGGCACCAAGCGGCAATCGAAAATCGTCACCGCATACCCGCGTCGGAGCAATTCGTCGGCGCATGCCAGACCGCCCGGGCCGGAGCCCACCACGGCGACGCGCAATCCGTTAGGCGGCGCGGGGGTTGTCTCCACCGCGCCGTGGGCGAAGGCGTATTCATTGATGAACTGCTCGATGGCCCCAATCGAGACCGGCTCGGCCTGGCCGTTGAGGATGCACGTCCCCTCGCACAGCCGCTCCTTGGGGCAGACGCGCGCGCAAATCTCGGCAAGGTTGTTTGCGGAACGCGAGATGGCTGCGGCTTCCAGAAACTGGCCCTCGGCGGTCAATAACATCCACTCCGGGATGCGATTGCCCAAGGGACAGCCGGTGACGCACATCGGCTCCGGGCATTGCAGGCAGCGGCTAGCCTGCTCGCGCGCCGTGACCTCGTCGTAGGGGCCGTAAATCTCGAGGAAATCCGCCACGCGCTCTGTGGCCGAGCGCTTGGGCGGGGGGATATGTGTCAACTCGCACCAAGCATGCGTGACGTTGTCATTGTGTGGTGTCGCTTCGTTCATCGCGTCTGGGGATTGAGGTCAACGCACGCGGTAGGACCACGCCACGGGCGGCGGCGCCATCGGCCGACAACACGGATGGGGCCCCCGCGAGGGGCGCGTTCACGGAGGGTAACGAGGAGGAAATCGTATCGAGGAAGCGGGCAGGCGCGACCCCCAGGATGAGGATCCCGCCCATGAGCAGCACGCAGAGCGCGCGCGTGGACCAATCGAGGACGATGGGGGGTGAATCGCCAGGCTCGCGACAGCACGTCTCGCGCACCACACCGAGGTAGTAGTAGATGCCGATGGCCGTATTGACCACCGCAACCACCGCCAGGAGAAGATGGCCACGCGCGAGAGCGGCCTTCAACAAGGCCAGCTTGCCCATAAAGCCGGCGAAGGGCGGGATGCCGGCCAACGCGAACATGCCGACGACCAGCGTAAGAGCCAGCAGAGGCGAACGCCGGTGCAGGCCGGCCAGGTCTTCGAGGCCGACGTTCCTGCCGTCGCGCGAGACCCGGCAGATCACGGTGAAACAGGCGAGAACCATGAATAGGTAACCGACGATATAGTAAAGGGCCGCGGCATAGCCAGCCTCGCTCAGGGCCACAAAGCCGATGAGCGCGTACCCGGCATGCGCAATGCCGGAGAAACCCAGGAGGCGCTTAAGATCTTTTTGCGCCAAGGCAATCAGGTTGCCGTACAACATCGAGGCGATCGCCAGGATGGTCAAGAGCAGCGGCAGGATCTTATCGTCCGGCGCGGCCAGGGAAACGAAGCGAACCAGGACGGCAACGGCGCCGATTTTCGGGAGGGAGGCGATGAGGCCCGCAGTTTCGTTGGAGGCGCCCTGATAGACGTCCGGCGTCCAGAAATGGAAGGGAAACACGGCCAGTTTGTAGAAGAGGCCGCAAAGCATCATCGCCAGCCCAATGAGGGCGAGAGGCGAGTGGATCACGGGCTGGAGCTTCACCAGGATGCCCGGCAGGGAGGTCGTGCCGGTCAACCCAAACAAGTAGCTCATGCCAAAGAGCATGATGCCGTTGGCGGCGACGCCGAACATGATGTACTTGATCGCCGACTCCATCTGGCCTTTTTGATCCTCCCGCTCGCGGCGCATCGGCACCAGGAAATAGAGCGGGAAAGAGGACAATTCAAGGGCGACGACGAGCGTGACGATATCGAGGCAACTCACCAGCATGGTCAACCCGCAAACGCTCAGTGTAAGGAAGAGGTAATACTCCGGTTTGATCTCCCCCCGGATGTCCGGCAGATCGCCGCTGAGCAGGAGAACCAGCGCGAGGCCGAGGGCGAAGACGACTTTGAGAAACTGGGAGAATGCGTCCACACGATACGCCCCGTCGAACAGAACAGTCCCCTGTCCAAGACACACCACGCCTGCGACGATTGCAAGCGCGGCTGTGGTCAGCGCGGCGGTCCGGGCGGCCCGCGCGCGGGCGTGGCCGAGGCTGATGACAAAGAGGACCAAGGCGCCTGAGAGCAGGACCAATTCGGGCAGAAAGGCCAGGATCGTGTTCGTGGTCATCGTATCTGTTCGAGAAGGTGTTGCACGCTGACATCCAGGACCCGCATAAACGGTTGGGGATGGAGGCCGATCCAAAACACGAACACCAGCAGGGGAGCAAGGGTGAGGATCTCCCGCGGCTCCAGGTCCTTGAGGCTCGATTGATCGGGATTGCGCATGCCACCCCACACCACGGTTTGCAGCATGCGGAGCATGTAGGCGGCGCAAAGCACCACCCCCGGCACGGCGCACACTGCGATCAACTTGGAGTGTGCGAACGCGCCCGTAAGCACGAGGAACTCCCCGATGAAGCTGTTTGTGCCAGGAAAGGCGAGAGAAGAGAGCGCGAAGAAAGTGAGGAAGGTGACGAAAACCGGCATCGCCTTGCCCAGCCCCGCAGCCTGCTGAAGATCACGGCTGTGGAGGCGTTCGTAGATGATGCCCACGGCGATGAACAACGCGCCGGTGGTGACGCCGTGGTTGATCATTTGCAGGATGGCGCCTTGGATGCCGTCGGTGGTTAAAGTGAAGATGCCGAGCGTGGCGAAGCCCATGTGCCCAACGCTGGAGTAGGCGACGAGCTTTTTGAGGTCGCTCTGGGCCAGGGCGGCAAAACCGCCGTAAAGAATGCCCACAACCGAGAGCGCCAGCAGGTAGGGCATGAACACCTGAGCCGCGTAAGGCGTGATGGGGAGCGAGAACCGCAGGAAACCGTAGGTTCCCATCTTCAGAAGCACGCTGGCGAGCAGAACGCTGCCGGCGGTCGGGGCCTCCACGTGCGCGGCGGGCAGCCACGTATGGAAGGGGAACATCGGCACCTTGATGGCGAACGAGACGAAGAACGCCAGGAATATCCAGCACTGGAAGGCGGGCGCATACGCGTGGCCCATCATTGCGGGAATGCTAAAGCTGCCCACCTGAAGGTAGAGCGCGATGATGGCGACCAGCAACAGCACGGAGCCCGCCATGGTGTAGATGAAGAACTTGACCGAAGCGTAGATCCGACGCGGGCCGCCCCAGATGGCTATGAGCAGGGCCATGGGTATCAGCATCGCTTCCCAGAAAACGAAGAAGAGGATGAAATCAAGGGCGCAGAACACGCCGATCATGGCCGTTTCCATGATCAAGAGGCAGATCATAAACTCCTTGATTCGCGTGGTGATGTAACGCCAGGAAGCGAGGACGCAGAGGGGCATGATCAGGGTCGTCAGCAAGACCAACAATAGGCTGATGCCATCCAATCCCACCGTGTAGCGGATGTTCAGGTAGGGAATCCATGCGGTATTCTCGACGAACTGGAAGTCCGCGGTCGCCGGATTGAACCGCCAATAAAGCGGGAGCGAAAACAGCGCGGCGGCGAGAGTGAAGACCAGCGTCCACCAACGCAGAATGCGGGCATTCCCGATGAGGGCCGCGCCCGCCGCGGCCACCAGCGGGCTGAAAATCAGGATGCTTAGGACCGGGAGGCCTTCAGTATGGCTGGGAAGTATCATCGCGCGAGGGCGTTAGAACCGGAACAGAAAGGCAAGGATGAGTAGGATTACGACAGCGAAGGCCAGGGCCAAACTTTGCTGCACCTGCCCCCGTTGGACCAGGCGAAGCCGGCGTCCGACGCCGTTCACCGTGTGAGCGAGACCGTCCACCACGCCGTCGATCACGCCCTGATCGAACTTCGCCGCCAGGCGCGCGGATTTCATCAACGGGATGAGGCCGCCGGTGCGGTAGGCGTTGCCCACGCAGGTGTCAACGAACTGGATTGGCTTCCTGGCCAGCCAAAAGAAAGCCCGTCCGCCCTTCCGGTAGAACCAGTCCAAATCCAGACTGATGGTCTTTTCAGGCGCCAGTTTCTTGATGAGCAGGAAGAATCCAATCGCGGTGAAGAGCAGCAGTTGCAGGGTTTCCGAGACATGATAGGAGGTGTACGGATGGTAGTCCACCGGGTACGGGAGCATGTTGTAGAGGAACGGTGTGTAGCAACCGATGAAAATGCACAGGACCGAGGCCACCGTCATCGCGACCATCATGTTCCAAGGTGGCTCGGCGGCGCGGTTCCAAGTAGATGGCTCACACCGGTTCTTTCCGAACCAGATAAAATAGGGCACCTTGAGCCCGGTGTGGAGGAATGTGCCCACGGAGGCGAGGTTGAGCAGAAAGCCGGCCCAGAGCAGATGTTGCTCGAAGCCCGCCTGAACGATCATCGATTTGCTGACAAACCCGCTGAAAAGCGGAAACGCCGAGATGGAGAGTCCGCCCACCAGCGTAAAGGCAAAGGTCCATGGCATCTTCTGGTAGAGGCCTCCCAACTCGGTGAACTTGCTCCGGCCGGTCATGTGGAGCACGGCGCCGCAACCCATGAACAACAGCCCCTTGTAAAGGATGTGGGCGAAGGCGTGGGCGCACGCGCCATTGATGGCCATGTGCGTGCCGAGCCCAACGCCGGCAACCATATAGCCGACCTGGCTGATGATGTGGTAGGCCAGCAACCGGCGGCAGTCGTTCTCCAAGACGGCATAGACTACACCGTAGAGCGCCATGATCACGCCCAACGGCACCAGGATGCCCATGCCGGGAAACCCGCGGCAGAGGGCATAGACAGCCGTCTTGGTGGTGAAGGCGCAGAGGAAGACCGACCCGTTGAAAGTGGCTTCGCCGTAAGCGTCAGGCAGCCAGGCGTGAAGGGGAGGCACGGCCGCGTTCAAAAGGAACCCGCTGAGAATCAGATACCCGGCCAAAGTGGGATGGTCCACGTTGAATTCCACGAACGCGAGGCTGCCGCCCGGGCTGGTGGCATGGAGGACGATCCCGGCCAGAAGGGCTGCTCCACCGGCAATATGCACGAGGAGATAGCGATAACCGGACTCCAAGGCGGCAGGTCCCCGGCGTAGCCAGATCAGGAAAACGGAGGAGAGAGCCATCAGTTCCCAGAACAGGAACAAGGTGAGCAGATCGCCGGCGTAAATGGCGCCAAGGGCGCCCCCGGCATAGATCCAGGAGGCGATATGCTCGCGTTTGTCTTTTACGTGCAGCCCGTAGAGGGTGCCCAGGATGCACATGAGGCTCATGATATACCCGAAAACGGAGCTGAGCCCATCGACGCGACCGAAGACCAGGACCCAGTCGAGGAATCGCACCTCACCGAACGTGCCATGCTGCATGGCGAAGGCGCGGAGAAACGCGCCCATGGGAACGAGGAGAAGGTAGGCCTTGGTCAGGCGAGCGGGCACCAGGGGGAGCAGGAGGCTCCCCAGCAGCAGGACCAACGCGGGATGCAGCCAGAAATTACTCATCGTAGTAGTCTTCGCGAGTCATGATGCCCATGTGGCCAAAGGCCTTTGAGAGGAGGATGAGGATGATGCAGCCGATGAGGCCGAAGAGCGCCCAAAAGCCGGGGACATGTTCCACCCACGTGTGCGCGTGTTCCTTGTCAACCAGGCCGGGGATGGCGTCCAGAACGACGATCAACGCCAGGACCGCGAGACAAACGCGCACCACCCCCTTCAGGTGGCGACGCAGGAATTCAATCAATTTGAGTAGTTTCATTGCACGATGCTCCGGACAAATTGCATAAACATGCCAGGGTAAAGCCCAAGGAGGAGAGAGATGACCGCGGTCAGCCCCAGAGGGATCACCATCGCGAGCGGCGCTTCCTTGAATTGGTGCCGTTGGTCCTCGGCGGAGGATTTGCCAAAGAACGCGCTGTAAACGACGGGTGCGAAATAGGCCGTGTTCAACAGAGTACTGATCAGGAGGACGATCACAATGCCGAGTGAGCCGGCATCTAAGGCGCCCAGGAGCAGATACCATTTGGTGACAAATCCACCCACTGGCGGGGCGCCGATCATGCTCAGCGAGGCGATCGCGAACGCGCCGAAAGTAATCGGCATGGCGCGCCCCAGGCCGCTCATGTCGGAGATATTCTTCTTGTGAGTGGCCACGTAGATCGCGCCCGCGCAAAAGAACAGCGTGATCTTTGCGAAGGCATGGTTGGCGATGTGAACCAAGCCGCCCTCGATGGCAGCGGGCTTCAAGAGCGCCACCCCGAGGATGATGTAGGCCAACTGGCTGACGGTCGAATAGGCCAGTCGCGCCTTCAAGTTGTCCTTGCTCAAGGCGACAACCGAGGCGGCCAGGATGGTAAACGAGACAAAGTAGGCCGTCGGCAGGCCGAGGTTGAGGGCATCCATACGATCCACACCAAAGACGTAGAGCATCACCCGGACGGTTGAGAATACACCGACCTTGACCACGGCGACCGCATGAAGCAAGGCGCTGACAGGCGTGGGCGCGACCATGGCGCTGGGGAGCCAACTATGGAGCGGCATGAGGCCGTTCTTGGCGAAGCCCAGGATACAGCAGATATAAAGACCGGTCACGACGGCAGGCTGCACGGCCGGGGGAAGGATGCCGGCGCGGATGTTGTGCGCGAAGTCGAGGCTGCCGGTCAGGACGTAAATGAGCACCATCGCCGGCAGGATGAGTCCCTTGGCGGTAGCGGTGAGATAGACAAGATACTTCTTTCCGCCCTCATAGCCTTCCTCATCCTGATGGTGGGCCACTAGCGGATAGGTGGAGATACTGACGATCTCATAGAAGAGATAGAGCGTGAGAAGGTTGTCCGCGAAGGCACAGCCGATGGCGCCAAACAGGGCGAGGGCAAAACAGGTGTTGAACCGCGTTTGTTCATGCTCGCGGAGCCCGCGCATATAACCCGCCGAGTAGAAAACGGTCAGTATCCACAGGAATGAGGCGGAAAGAGCAAAGACCATGGACAAGGCATCCGCCCGCAGTGCCACGCTCAATCGGGGTAATAACTGGAAGACTGTGAACGACAGCGTCCTGCCGGCGAGAATGTCCGGAATAAGGGATGCCGTGATCAGAAACAGGGTGACCGCGGCGACGAACGAGCATGCCTCGCGCACGTTCGGGCGCTTGGCGTTGGCGGCGACCACCGCCGCCCCAACCAGCGGGGCGAGGAGGGCGAAAAGAAGTCGGCTGTCTTGGGGTGCTTCCATGGGGCTAGCCGTTCAACTCGGACAGGTCCTTCGGGTTGATGGAGTGGTAATTGCGATAAACGGCGATCACAACGCTCAGAGCAATGGCAACCTCGGCGGCGGCAAGCCCCATGATGAACAGGACGAAGATCTGTCCCACCGCCGGGTCGGGTGCCAGAAACCGGCTGAAGACCATGAAATTGAGGGATGCGGCCGAGAAAATCAGTTCGCCGGCGATGAGCATGCCGATGAGCGTACGGCGTCGGATCAAACCATAGACGCCCACGGCAAAAAGGAGGGCCGCGACGACCAGGTAGATGTCGGGTTGTTCGTAGAGATTCTGCACAGTCATGTCTTTGTCCTTCCGGGCCGGGCGATCACGAGCGCTCCCAAGATGGCGACCAGGAGCACGAGGGAGATCAGTTCAAATACCAGGCTGTAAGTCGTGAGCAACGCGACTCCGATCGCCTTGACGGAGCCGTCCGAGAGCCGCGTGGTCGCAAACGTCCATTTTTCCCGCAGCCCGAGCCAGGCGAGGGCCCCAAACACCAGCGCGCTCAGAATAAACGCGCCCGCGCCCCACAAAAACGCCCCACCGTCGGTTCGGGTTCGGGCATCCTCCTCGGGTTCAGCCAGCATCACCGCGAAGACAATGGTCACACAGACAGCGCCCACATAGATGAGTATCTCCATCAGGGCGAGAAAGGGGCTGCGGAGAAAGTAGAAGAGTCCGGCCAAGCCCAGGCAGCACATGGCCAGGCCGCAAACGCCGCGGATGACGCGCGTACTCAGCGCCGCCATGATCGACCCCGTGACGGTGGTCGCGATGAAGAGGACGAAGATCGCCGCAACAATAAGATCCGAGCCCGGAAACGGCGTCATTTCCCCTCCGATTCGAGTCGTTTGAACAAATCCATGATAAAGTCCTCCCGGTTTGTGCTGGCCAGGTTGTAATCCCGCCCAAAGCGGATCGCGCCGCTCTTGCATGCCTCCACGCAGGACCCGCAGAGACTGCAGGTAGTGAAGTCGAGTTTGAATTCGGTCACGGACTTGCGCTTGTCGCCGTCGAGTTTGGCGCCTTCCACCTTGATGGAGTCGGACGGGCAGGAACGCTCGCAGAGTTTGCAGGCGAAACAAATGGCCTTGCCGGTCTCGGGGTCGCGCACCAGCTCGATGTGGCCGCGAAACCGAGCGGGCATGGTAAGGGACTCATGCGGGTATTGCACGGTCACCGAGGGCTTGAAGAACTGGCCGATGGTCAGGCGCATGCCCGTCATGAGGCTGCGGAATCCGCGTCCGATTTCCAGGAGAGAGGCTTTCATACACCGAATATTTTGATCATGACACTGGTTAGGACGAGGGTCAGGAGCGAGATGGGGATAAGGATTTTCCAGGAGAGGTTGAGGAGCCCGTAGAACTGTGTCCGCGGGAAGGTCCACCGGACCCAGATGACCGAGAAGCAAAGAAAATACATTTTCAGGAGAAACCAGATCAGGCCCGAGAACACTCCGATGGGGCTCTGCCAGCCTCCGAGGAACAGGACGGTGGCGACCGAACTACCGAGAAGAATATTGGCGTACTCACCCATGAAGAAGACGCCAAACCCCATGCCGGAGTACTCCGTGTAAACCCCGGCCACGAGTTCGCTCTCGGCCTCCGCCATGTCAAAAGGGGCGCGGTTGGTCTCGGCCAGCATGCAGGTATAGAAGATCAGGAAGGTCACTGGCATCAACGGGTTCACGCTCAGTTTGAAGAGGTTCCAGTGCCAAAACCCGCCGGCCTGTTGACGGACGATCTCGTTGAGGTCCATGGTGCCGGTCACCATCACCATGGTGACGACCACCAGGAGCATGGGAATCTCGTAGGCGACGTTCTGCGAGACCACGCGCGCCGCCGAGATGATCGCATACTTGTTGCGCGAGGCCCAGCCGCCCAGCATGGTGGCCATCACATTCACGGAGGCAAACGCAAAAATCATCAACAAGCCGAGATTGATATCACGAGCGTTGAGGCTTTCGGAAAAGGGGATGACCGCAAGCCCCATCAGGGCGGGGGCGATCACCAGCAGGGGCGCCACGCGGAACAGGTTGGCGTCCGCCGTTGGGGGCACCAGGAGTTGCTTGGACAGGAGTTTGAGGGCATCGGCAATCGGTTGGAGGAGTCCCTCGTAGCCCACTTCCGTGGGCCCGGAGCGGCGTTGGAAACGAGCGGCGCCCTTTCGTTCCACCCACACCAGGTAGGCGGCATTGAAGCCTACGAAGGCCATGAGCCCGAGCAGGAACAGAAGGAGTCTGATGGGTTCTCCGAAGGTCATGTTACAAATAGGCCATTAGCGATCGATGTCAGGAATCACGAGGTCAAGGCTCCCCAAAAGCGCCAGGGCGTCGGCAAGCATCATGCCCCGGCAGGCCTTCTCGAAAAGGCTGAGGTTCGAGAGCGACGGCGTGCGCAGCTTGACGCGGTACGGAATCTCTTTGTTGTCGCTAACGATCCGCACCGCGAAGCGTCCGCGCGCGGCTTCGACCGCGAAGCAGCAATCGCCGGCGGGAAGTTTCAGGACGCGCGGAACCGCCTTGGCCATGACGGGGCCCTCGGGCAGTTTGTCCAAACCCTGTTCGATGATGCGCAGGCTCTGCTCCATTTCATCCATACGCACCATGTAGCGGGCCATGCAATCGCCCTCCGGATAGACGGGCACCGCGAAATCGAGCTCGGGATAGACCGAGTAGGGCTCGTTTTTGCGCACATCGTAAGCGACACCTGAGCCCCGGATCACAGGGCCGGTGGCCCCGTAGAGCCGGCACGTCTCCTTGCTGATCAAACCAATGCCAATGAGGCGCTTGCGCAGGATGATATTGTCGGTCACTAGGCTCCGGTAGAGTTTGAGCCGCGTCCGCATCAGGGTGACAAACTCACGGGTGCCTTTGATGAACTCGGGATCGACATCGTTATACACCCCGCCAAACCGGTAGTAGGAATAGGTCAACCGGGACCCGGTGACGCCTTCGAGCAAATCAAGTATCTTTTCCCGGTCGTCGAAAGCGTAAAGCAGCGGGGTAAAACCACCGAGGTCCAGGAGGAACGCGCCAAACCAGACGAGGTGGCTGGAGATGCGGTTCAGTTCGGAGGTAATGACCCGGATGTACTCCGCTCGCAGAGGCACTTCGATGCGGGCCGCCCGCTCCACCACGGCGACGAACGCGTGAGTGTACGTCATGGCCGACAGATAGTCGATCCGGCTCGTATTCGGGAGAAACTTGGCGTACGTACGGTTTTCCCCCATCTTCTCCTGCATGCGGTGGATGTAGCCAACGATCGGCTCGGCGCGGGTGATATACTCCCCGTCCATCGTCAGTTTGATCCTCAACACACCGTGGGTTGCAGGGTGCTGCGGGCCCAGGTTCAGGACAAACGTTTCGTTTTGGTTCTCGTTGGAGAAACGGGCTGCTTGCACGGTCACGCCTGAATGTCCTTTCTGAGAGGATGGTAGTCGGCGTCCTCAGGCAGCAGGAAGGGCGTGAGGTTCGGATGCCCTAAAAAGCGGATGCCAAAGAAATCGTGAGTCTCGCGCTCGTGCCAATTGGCGCCCGGAAAGACCTCTGAGATGGTGGGAACCTCGGGCGCGCTCCGGGGGATGCGGGTCCGGACGGCGACGCGAAATGCGGCCTCGGAGTGGAAGTAGTCATAGACGACTTCCATTTGCTCGTCCGCAATCCAATCGACGCCGGTCACGGTGTCAATCGTGAAACCTTGTTGGTCGAGAAGAGCGGCTGCGGCAACCACCTGGCCGGGCAGGACGGCGACGTCCAGGTGATAGCCTTTGGCAGGGTAATCGACCAACCGGGCCACGGCAGTCGGGGAGACCGGAAGGAAACCGGCCTTGTCAACGAGCCCGGTGGCGGGATGGACCTGGGGAGCAGGGGCCGCAACCTGAACATCGCGATCCAGAGAAGGGCGATCCAAAAGCGACGCGACCCTCGGCACCGGGGCGGGATCCACATCGTGCGGCTCGATCAACCCAACCGCAGGCGTGCCTGGGTCAGGCAGGAGGGCCATTTCGGTCTCAGGACCGCGCGGGGAGCGGACACCAGACGCGAATGAATCCGCTCCTCCGGGGCGCGGCAGGGTATCCCGGTCGGGCATGCTGCCGGCAACGTCGTTCGTGTTGGGCGCACTCACTTCCGGCGCGAACAGCCGGGTAAATTGATCAGCCAGTTCCTGTGGAGAGAGGTTCATACGGATTTCACTCTTGGCCAGCGGCGTTTCCCCGTAAGCTTTTCCTCCAACAAAAGAATCCCTTCGATCAACGCCTCGGGACGCGGGGGGCAACCAGGAATGAAGACGTCCACCGGAAAAAGTTTGCCCACCCCCTCAACAACCGCGTATTGTCCCGGGAAGACGAAGGGGCCGCCCGAGATGGCGCAGTTTCCCAGCGCGATGACCCATTTGGGCTCGGGCATTTGATCGTAGAGCGTGATGACCGCAGGGGCCATCTTCTTGGTGATGGTGCCCGCCACAATCATCACGTCGGCCTGGCGGGGCGAAGGCCGGAAGACCTCGGCGCCGAAGCGGGAGATATCAAATCGCGAAGCCCCGGCGGCCATCATTTCGATCGCACAGCAGGCCAGACCGAAGGTGAGCGGCCAGAGGGAGTTGGCGCGACCCAAGGCAAGCAGCTCATCCAGGGCGGCGAACTTGATTATTTGGGAGCAATCTTCTTGAGGTCCCATGTGAATATTTCCTTCTTCCACGCATAAACCAGGACGAGGGAGAGGATGCCTACAAATATAAGCGTCTCTAACAAATCCCGGATGACAAACTGTCTTCCGTAAACCACCGCCACCGGAATGAGATAGAGGACATCCACCGCGAACGCCACGAACACCAGGGCGTAGAGATAATAGACCGCGCTGTACCGGATCCAGGCATCCCCGATGGGATCCATGCCGCACTCGACGAACTGGCCGGTTTTATTGCCATAATTGCGCGTTTTACGCGAGGCCAGCAGATGTACAACAACAAACGGCGCCAAGGCGAAGGCCAGACCGCCCAGCCCGAAGCCACAGATATAAATCAGATCGCCAACAAAAGCACTATCTACATTCGACATACCTTAATCTACCGAGTGCAATCTGCGCCCCGCCTACCAGATTGCAAGCCCTTTTTATGAGACCGATAAATCTATAATGTACTTCATTGGACGTGTTCAGATTAGATTAAAAGTGGTCCTCATGAACGAAGTTACTTGACATCCCTTTACGCCTCCTTGCCCCCCCCGCCCGGCGCGGTTCACGGAAGCCGGAAACCCTGGAGTCGGAAAACATTGAGTTGCCGTTGAATTTTCCCTTACACTAATCTATACAAATCCGGCGGAATCGGTGTCTGTAGAGTGAAACAGTGAATGTCGAAAGGCAATCCGGGACGGTCTGGTGCGAGCGGCTCTACGATGAGAAGGCCGCAGGGCTGCTTCTTTATGGCCGTGCCTTGGGCTTGAGCCATTGTGAAGCCGAAGACGTGCTGCAGGATACGTTCCGGGAGCTGTTGGGGTGCGCGCGGCCCCCGGCGCTGCCCGAGCATTACGTGGTGCGGGCGTTCAGGAACCGCGTTTTGAACTACCGGCGCGGCCTCTGGCGGCGGGTCGTCCGGGAGCTGGAATCCCGGCGATGGTTCGAGCGTGGCGAGTCCGACACGGCCATCGAAGGGGCGGCGATGAAATCGCTGGCCTGCCTGCCTCCCGCGCAGAAGGAGGCCATCGTGCTGAAAATCTGGCATGGCTTGACTTTTGAGACCATCGGGCAACTGCTCGATGTTTCACCGAACACCGTCGCGGGCCGTTACCGCTACGGGCTGCAAAAACTCCGAACTTGTCTGGAAGGAGACGAATATGAACGACTGGAATCTGATCGAAAACCGGATGGAATCATGGCCCCCGCGGGCTCCGTCCCCGAGGGTTAAGGCACGCCTCTTTCCCCAGGAAGCCCCCGCGTCGAACGGGCCCGCCAGCCGGTGGTGGGTTTGCCTGACCCGCGGGCTGGTCCCGGTGGGCGCCGCGGCGATGGTCTGCCTGATGGTGATCAGCCCTCGCGAATCCGAACTGCTTCCCCTGCGCGGTAGCAGTTCGGCGGCCTTCGCCATGGCGGCGTTGAGCAACCAGTTCTACGCGGCCTACATCCCCGCAAGCCTCCACAGCCGGCTCAACGCGTCCCCCGAAACAAGATTCGGATGGACAAATGAGGATGGCTTCCGTTCAAGTACACGTTTCTTCCCGCAAGTGGGAACGAACCAAGCACTCTGGTAAATCATGAGCAACGGCAAAGCAAAACCGGCGTCCGGCAAGGAACCGAAGGCGCCGCCCGCAGGGGCGGAGAATAAACCGGTGAAGACCGCCAAATCGGGGGCCCCTCCGTCCGGAGCCGAACCGCCTGTCTCGCGTCCACCGCTTTTCCGCAGGATCGACTGGTGGACGTTCGGTCTGACGACGTTGATAACCCTCATCGGCTACCTGGTGACGCTGGCTCCGGACCTCACGCTCGAGGACTCCGGCGAGCTGGCGGTGGGCTCCTTCTATGCGGCCGTGCCGCACGCCCCCGGATATCCAGTCTGGACCGTCTATTCCTGGCTGTTCACCGTGCTCTTGCCCTTTAGCAACGTCGCGTGGCGCGTGGCGGTCTCCTCGGCGGTGGCGGCGGCGCTGGCCAACGGCCTGCTCGGCCTGGTCGTGTCCAGGGGCAGCAGCATGATCCTGGAGGGCATCGAGGAGCTGAAGAGCATCGAGCGCACTTGGGAAAATGCCCTCTGCATCGTCTCCGGATTCGTCGCCGCCATCCTGATCGGCTTCAACGGGTTCATGTGGAGCCAGGCGGTGATCGTGGAAGTGTACACGCTCAGCGTGCTCTCGCTCATGGGGGTGCTCTGCTGCCTGCTTCACTGGGTGTATTCACCTGAAAAAAAGCGCTATCTCTACCTGGCCGCCTTCCTCTTTGGAATCTGCTTCAACAACCACCAAACGTTGATCGTCGCCGCGATGGGTCTGGAGGTCCTCATCGCCGCGGTGCACCCCCGCTTGGGGCGCGACGCCTTCTTTCTGAACTCGGTTGTCTATGTCATCGGGCTCGTCCTCAAGAGCCAGGGGGTATTGACCAGCTTCGATGCCAACGTGCCTCTCTACGTCATCTACAATGCCGTGGGGCTTGGGTCCATGGCCACTTGCGTCTGGCTGACTATCCGGACCAAGGGGCTCCTTACCGAATGGCGCGCGGTGCTCATCACGCTCGCGGTGTGGCTCGTCGGGGCGGCCTTTTACTTCTACATGCCGTTAACGTCCTCCACCAACCCGCCGATGAACTGGGGGTATCCACGCACGTTTGACGGGTTTATCCACGCCTTCACCCGCGGCCAGTACGAGAAGACCAATCCCACCGACATTCTTGGCGACCCCTGGAAGTTCGCTCTGCAACTGAGGATGTACTTCGAGTCCGCCATGGATGAATTCCACGTCTCCTTCCTGCTCCTGGCCATCGTTCCCTTCTTCTTCTACGCGAAGATGCAGAAGCGCGAGAGAGCTTGGATCATCGGCAATACCGCCATCTACCTCTGCCTGGCCTTCCTGCTCCTGATCCTGCTCAACCCCAACACCGACCGCCAGAGCCGAGATCTCACCAAGGTCTTCTTCACCGCCTCCCATGTCACCGTGGCCATGTTCGTCGGCTACGGCCTCACCCTGATCGGGGCGATGATGCTCACCTATTACCAGCGGTTCCGCATTTGGGCCCTCTACGGCGGCGCCGTGACCGCCGCGCTCGCGCTCTACTCGCTGGCAGTCCATATCGGCATCGTCTATGGTGATCCCAAGTCCGGCCTCACGGGCATCCGGCTTTTCTTCCACGGCCTCGGTCAGGCCATCACCGACCCCTTCCTCACTGCCCCGGTCTATACGGTGCACGCCTCCTTGTTCGTACTGCTGTTGACCCTGGCATTCCTCGGCGCGGTCCTCCTGAATCGGGTGCGCTTCCAACCGGCGCTGATCCTGAGCCTGTTCGCCGCCATCCCCCTCTACCCTGTGCTTTCCCACTGGGCGGAGAACGAGCAACACGGACACCTGTTCGGCTTCTGGTTCGGCCACGACATGTTCACGCCACCGTTCGATCTCTATCCGGAGATGACCCGTGACGCGATTCTGTTCGGTGGCACGGATCCAGGCCGTTTCTGCCCCACCTACATGATCTTCTGTGAAAGCTTTATCAAGCCGAAGGACCGGCGTGATCCCAAATTCGATCGCCGCGACGTTTACATCATCACCCAAAACGCCCTCGCGGATGGCACTTACTTGAACTACATCCGCGCCCATTACAATCGAAGCGCGCAGGACGATCCCCCGTTCCTGCGTGACATGATCCTCTACGGCCAGAGCATCGCCATGGGCAAGGAGGAGATCGAGAAGAAGAGCCGCGGCGCGTTTCACCGCACCAATACCTTGGCGAAGGTGGTCGGCAGCCTCACCAACCTCGCCGCTCCCATCGACCGCCTCATCCTGAACGCGGGCAAAGCGGTCGAGAACCGCCGGCGCCGCGAAGGGGTTTATCCTCCCAAGGAAGCGCCCATGCCCTCAGTCGAAGACTCCTCTAACGCGTTCGGAGACTACATCAGGGACGCCCAGAGGCGTCTGACGCACGACACCCAGGCGCCAAATGAACCCAAGCAGATACGCCCGGGTGAAATAGTGAATTTCACCCCGGACGGACGGGTCCAGGTCGCCGGACAGGTGGCCGTCATGTCGATCAACGGTTTGCTCACCAAGGTGATCTTTGACAAGAACCCCACTAACGAGTTCTTCGTCGAGGAGAGTTTCCCGCTCGACTGGATGTACCCCCATCTCACTCCCTTCGGCATCATCATGAAGATCAACCGCCAGCCGGTGCGGGAGATAACAGACGACATGGTCAAGAAGGACCACGAATTCTGGACCCGTTATACCGAGCGCCTGTGCGGCAACTGGATCACCTACGAGACGCCGATCAAAGACGTCTGCGAGTACGCCAAGCGGGTTTACCTCCGCGGCAATCTCAAGGGCTACAAGGGCGATCCCAAATTCGTGCGCGACAACGACGCCCAAAAAGCTTTCTCCAAACTTCGCAACTCGATCGCCGGACTCTACGCCTGGCGCGTGGCCGACGCCCATACTCCGGCCGAAAAGAATCGCATGATCAAGGAAGCCGACTTCGCGTTCAAACAGGCCTTTGCTTTTTGCCCCTACAGCGGGGAAACCGTCTCGCGCTATGTGTCCCTCCTCGTTGGAATCGGACGTGTGGATGACGCTCTCCTGATCGCCGAGACCTGCAGGGATTTCGACGACGAAAGCACTTTCATCCAAAGCCTGATCAACCAGATCAAGGCGATGAAGGAGGGAATGTCGAACATCGCATCGAGCCAGGCATTGCTTAACCAATACGAACAACAATACCGAGCCAATAGCAACAACGTGCAGGCCGCTTTCAACCTCGCGGGAACGTACCTCCAACTGCAGCGCACCAACGCCGCCTACCAGGTCCTCGATAACCTGGTCGCCGCCACCAACGCGGACGCGGGAACGCTGCTGTCCGTGGCAAACGCCTTCGTCCAGCTCGAACAATACCAGCACGTGGAACCCGCCCTCAAACGCCTGGTCCTCCTCGTCCCGAGCAACCCCGAGGTCTGGTACGACCTGGCCGGCGCCCAGGCCGTCCTCGGGAAAGGGGCTGAGGCGGTAAAGTCTTTGGCAGTCTCCCTTCAACTGAGCGGCCGACGGCTCGCAACAGATCCCAAGGCCTCGAACTTGCTCGAACGGGCCGCTGTGGATGGTCGTTTCCAATCCATCCGAGCCTTGCCGGAGTTCCAGAAACTGGTTGGCCCCGGCATGGCCGAGAGACCGAAGTAAAGCGGAACCTCACGGAGTCCACTTACGGCGGGGGGGGCGCGCGCGGGGGCGGGGTCCGCCCCCCCCCCAAGCCTGTTTCCCCGAGGCTGTATCCGTCGATGTGCCCGGCCAGTATCTCCATCGCCATGAAGGAGAGAAAACGATCGACATCCAGCAGGCCCTCCAGTCGCTTCCAGCGAAGTCCGGGGTCGGACTCCTGGGCGGCGGCGGCGAGCGCGGCAAGGTCAGAATGATCCCGTGGGCCTCTGCCGGATTCCAGTTTCAGCGGTTCGTCGATCTCGTGGTGCAGGCCGCCGTCGTAAAGGTTGCCCTTCGCGTCGTGGAAATGAAGGCGCAGGAAATCCTCGCTGAACCCCTCCTTCAGCACGTAGAGGCCCAGCTTCCGTCCGTTTAGTTGGACCGAAGCCCAGGCTGTCCTGGCGGCGGGCAGACCCGCGCGACGGAAGAGCTCCCCTGAGAGGTCTTCACAAAGGTAGGTGGGGTCCTGAACCGAGTTGTTCAGGTGAATTTGCCGCAGGCCAAAGAACCGCCCGCCGGGTGCGCCCTTGCGAAAAGTCAGCGTGAGCGCAGGTTTTTCGTCCACCGGACGGAAGCTGCCGTCGCCCCCCTTCAGGTGGATGCCCACGCCCGCATACTCGCGGCCGTCCACCAAAACCCGGGACAAGACCGTTCTGCGCGGTTCCCGTCGCTGCGAGACAAGATCGTCCGCGGAAAGTTCGATGTTGACGGCGAACACCGTCGGTTCGGCGAAGAGCGCGGCATTAGTCTTCAACGCGCCCTCCCCCGCGAGGATCGAACGCGCGCCAACAACGCACACAATCACCACCGCGAGGCGGACCCAGTAAGCCGGAGTACACTGCATCGGGACATCCGACGCTCTCCGCACGGGCATTCTTCAAGTTTCACTCCGTACGGGTTGCCGAAAGCCCCGTGGAAGTCACTCCAGCAAAGTCTCGGGATGAGGCTGGTTATCATTGTTCCACCGTCGCCGACCTGCCTCTGTCTCTGCCTTCCATCGGGTTTGCAGGGCGAACTCCACGTGCGTATCACAAAGGAGGGCGTTAGCTCCGCGCGAGTGATGTTCCGACGGGTCCTCCGCGGAGCGGCGAGCAGCCCGACCAGGCAGAACCAGCGGGGTTCCAGCGTCCTCGCCTCCTTGCCTGTCCGCTATGGCGATCATGTTCGCAGGGGCAACGACGCTGTCTTCTGCGACCGTCAATGCAGGGCCCCATTTACCATTGGGCCGCAGCAGGATCTGCCCAAGACCCAGGTTCTGAGGGGGGCCAGCCCCGCCGCTGCCCAAGGCGTTGTAGCCATAGCTGTAATTCGCTCTGTAATCCCCGCACAGAAGTTCATACGCCGAAGACACATGGGCCGGGCAGAACATTATGGCGAGGTTACGACCAAGGTAGGGCTGTAGGAGGTCGTCCCAAAGGAACGACGCGCCGGATGTTGCCGGGGCGGCGGCCGGGAGCGGAAAGCCCGGTCGCAGCGGGTTGATAGCCGTACCGGGGAAACGATGGAACTCGCCCACATACATCGCCAGCGCGCGTCCCAACTGACCGAGGTTGTTCTGGCATACCGTGGCTTTCGAGCGGGCTTTTGCCGCAGACAACGCGGGCAGGAGCAGTCCCAAAAGGACCGCCAGAATAGAAATGACGACGAGCAACTCCATCAGGGTGAAACCTCCCCGCCGACCGCTCTTGGCTGACTCCGAGGGCGCCGCCCGGCCTGCGTCGGCCCTCGGGGGGTTCGACCCTCCCTGACCGCCCGCTTCGACCAACTCCCCGCCAGGCTCCTCAGGGGGCAGACGCCGTTTCAGGTCCTCGACCTGCGCTTGGAGTGCGAGGAGCGCCTGTTCTTGAGCCTCCGTCCGGGCTCTCTGGAGCTCCCGGCGGTGCCGAAAGAAATAGAGCGAGACCACGAGCAGGACGGCCACGGGCAAAAGGAGGAAGGTCACGCCGGCGAGGTCCTTGAGCCATTCCGGCCACGTCTCGGAATGGCCGATTTCGTCGATCGCCACACCGTAGAGCAGCGCAAACCCGGCGGAACAAAGCACGGTGAACGCGATTGTCACCCGGCGCGAAACACGCTCACGCCGTTCGGCGCGGTCAAGCCGTTCCAACAGCCTCACCCGGTGTTGTTTGAAATCCTGAGACTTCAGGAGCGGATCCTGCGCGAGCAGGGCCTTCACAAAATCAGTGCCTTCCAAGGGGTTGTTCATGGGGTTACCTTTCAAGTTGGCGGCGCAGGGCCAGACGCGCGTAGTGGAGACGCGACTTAACCGTACCTACCGAGCAGTCGGTCGCGGTGGCGATCTCGGCGAGGCTCAGATCGTGCAAATAGTGGAGTGTTAGCGCCTCGCGCTGCGACGGGGACAGCCGATCCAATGCCTGATGGACCGCTTCCGCGTCCATGGGAGTTGTCACCAGCGCCACCTCGTCGAGTTCATCCAGGGATGCGGTGTGCTCCGAATCGAAGATCTCGTCACGCACCAACCGCATGGCTTTGGCATGAGCCACCCGGTAGAGCCAGGCCCGAAACGCCTCGGGCGCACGCAGGCGGCGAATGCCGCGGAACACGTCCAGCCAAACCTCCTGGTGAGCGTCGAGGGCCGCATCGGGCTGTGAGATAAAGCGCCGCAAGTAATAGAGCAGCGGCCGTTCATGACGTGACATCAGCCGCGCAAACGCCTCGGAGTCGCCCTCCCGGGCGCGCAGCACCCACAACGCCTCCTCGATCCTTTCCGGGGATCGGAGATCGGCGGACTCACCGTTGCTCGGATGGTCGTCGGTTTCCATCGCAGTCAATCATCCAAGTGGCTCAAACCCGACGAAAGGTTCAAACAAACCACATCCTCCCGCAAATGCGAGTTGCTAGCCCGTGTATTCTTCGAGGAGTCGCAGGTAGCAGCGGTATTCCTCCAAGGAAACGCCCGGGGGCGTCTGGTGGTCCACGCTGGGAATGAAGCCGCCCGTCTTCACCAGCGGCGCCAACCGCTCGAACTCGGCGCGCATGGCCGCCTCGCCGCGGTTCATGGTCATCTTGTCAAAGTGCCCGACCATGAGCAACCGCGGGAACTGCTCGCGCAGTCGCATGCCGTCCACGCCAGCCTGACGTTCCAGCGGCAGGACGCCGGCGACGCTGAGTTCCTGGAGCCACGGGGCGAGCAGCGTCACGTCGCCGTCCGTGTCCATGAAGAGCGGGATGCCCCTTTCCTGGAGGCGAGGCAGCAATTGCCGGTAGTAGGGTGCCACGAACTCGTCGAAGACCCGCTTGGAAATCATTGGCCCATGGTTGTAGGACATGTCCTCCGCGATCGTCATGAAGGTCGGCACGCAAACACTGAAAACCCGATCGAGGAGGTTGAGGTTGAACTCGAGCAGATCCCGGTTGATCTCGTGGAGCAATTCCGGCTGGTCCACAAACGCGAACATCAGTTTCTCGAAGCCCATCAGGGTCCGAGGAAACCAGAAGAAGCCCTCGACCGTGCACCACACCACCGCCTCTCCACGGCGTTGGCGCTCCGCCCACGCGCCCATAGAGGCGATGGCAACGTCGTGGCAAGGAAACAGGGTCGAACGGACGCGCCGATAATCGTCCATGTTCGCCACGATCCCTTCCACGTGGTGTTGAGTCGCCTCGATGGTCGGGTCCGTGGTGCTGAACCAAAACTGCTGGTAGGGATCCAGGCCGAAGTGCTGCGCGATCTCGAAAACCTGACTGAACTTGAGGTCGGGAGGGAGCCCTTCCCGGTGCCATCGATCGATGGTCAGGTCCCACCACATGGCCCATTCCCACCGTGGCAGCCGGTCCACCGGCTGAAAACTCATGATCGCACGAAAACGTTCAACATGGTTCATACTGCCTTTCCAGCCGGGAATCCCAAGGGGCTTCTGTACCGAAGCCCAGGGTTGGCGCGCCGCGCCTACCCTGGGGACACCGCCCAAATACTTGGGCCAACCCCAACGGGGTTGTGTCAGAAGGGTTCTCCACAGCCGCAACCCCATTGGGGTTGAAGCCCTTTTCACCCTTCTTACCCAGGGTAGCTCGCGCCTCGCAACCCTTTGAGGAGAAAACCCTTTGGGATTTCTTCCCAGGAATGTCCAGACTCCAGAGGTCGGCTGTCCCCAACCGCCCGCAGACGCGTAGGAGCGTCCACCTCGGCCTACTGAGTACTGCCGCGCTGGCGCGTGCCCCATCCCGTCGCCCAGGCGGTACATGCGCTTGAACGCCTCGTGACGGGGAGCTTGACTGGCCTGCGTCAGTGGTCACGCGACCGAAGCTATTCGGCGGCTGGCAACCGTCAAGCGTCGATTTCAGCGGAGATGAACGGTTTGGTGACAGGTGCATTTCACTTCTTTGGTGGGTCTTGGGTTTCCTTGATGCGATAGCTCACATCAGGCTACCTCAATCCTCCGACGCGCATGCGCATTAACAACCGAGCCGTACCACATCAGACCGCCCGATTGATGCCCTGGGCGTCGTGGCGCGACCACTAACTCGTTCTCAAAATCCTCGTCGCGGAGCGACGGACCGATGGTAGCCGTGGGGTTCAACCCACGGTGGTTCACACCGACGGCAGGCGTCGCGCCGCGACGCCCGAACGCCACAGCATGCCAACGCCTCAGTCGTCGCTACGCGACGAAACCGCACCCCGCCAGCCTACCGTGGATTGAAATCCACGGCTACCAGCAGCACCTCGCTACGCGAGGAACCGCGCAGCCGTTCCAATGACACGAAAGATCACTGACAGCTTCCGACGCCATCGGCGTCTGAAGTGACGGCCTCGGCGATTTGCGGCGATTTGTGTTTGCCGTTGGCAGGCGCTCAGACTAGCCTCCCACTCACTGACTGAAAACCGCCCTAGAATCCCCTCTGTCATAGGCCAGCGGGTTTGTAGCAAGGCGTATCGCTAGCCGGAACCTCCGATGCACACCTCGTTCGATAGGCGCACCGCGACCAAGGTAAGAGATGGACGTGTCCAGCGGAAGAATCGTCACCTACCGACAGTCCTCCAAGGTTACGTCCTCGACCGGGAATCCCCAAGGCGGGGGTTTCGTCACGTCCTCAGCAAGCGTGACGTGCAAGCGTTCATAGACATCATTCCCGATTGGCACAATCTGTCTCAGCGTTTGGAGCGCATCGTCCTGGCCGGATTTAGTTCCGCTGATGGAGTGTACGAGTTCTGCCATCGCGAGGAAACAGGCGCGATTTTTCTCAATGCCTGGCGCGAGGATCTCTGGGTCGAGCTCACTACCGAATATTTCGATGCTCACAAGGAGGTGCTCTCCCGCCTGGGGGTTTCGCATGACCGAGCCGAGCGGACCGCCGTATGCAGATTTACCGAGGCGCAGGCGCGGGCATTCATGTTGCTTCACGTGTTTATGCATGAGCTTGGTCATCACCACGATCACGTTCATCAGAAGCACCGCAATTCCTTCAAGGGTGAGGACTACGCGGAGCGGTTCGCCACTACTCGATTTGAGCAGCTACTCCCAGCCTATGCGCGCGTCTTCGGCGATCCGAGCCATGGCGGCTAACAGGATATGACGCTCACCGCGAAGCCCTACCTCCAGGAAGTGTCCGTTCGGCCCGGCGCGGAGTTTGACGCGGACACGTATCCGTACAACATTCCAGCGGTGCGTGAACTGGGACGCCTGCAATTTCATCCTGATGTCACTTTTTTCGTCGGCGAAAACGGGGCTGGGAAATCGACTATCCTCGAGGGGATCGCGGTCGCGCTCGGCTACGCGCCCGAGGGAGGCACGCGGAATGTGCAACTGGAAACCACCGAGTCTGTCTCCCCTCTGCATCGCGTCTTGCGCCTGGCCCGTGGTTGTCGCAAGCCCAAAGATGGGTATTTCCTGCGCGCGGAGAGCTTCTTCAACGTGGCCACCTACATGGATGAAGTTGGCTACCTTGCCGGGTACGGCAATCGTTCCTTGCATGCCCGCTCGCATGGCGAAGCCTTCATGACGCTCCTGACCCACAAGTTTCGCGGCAAGGGGTTTTACCTTCTCGACGAACCGGAGGCCGCCCTGTCCCCCAAGCGCCAACTCGCCGCGCTGTTAGCCATCCACCAACTCGTCCAGGACGAGTCACAGTTCATCATTGCGACCCACTCACCCATCTTGTTGTCGTACCCAAACGCGAAGACCCTCCTGTTCGATGGTTCCGGCATCTCGGAGATCCGGTACGAGGACACTTCGCACTACACCCTAACGCGGGACTTTCTGAACAATTACCCGAGGCGGATCGAGCAACTCTTCGCCCCTGAGTCAAATCCTCCACCGGATTGACCTCGCTGACCTGGACTGGATATGCCGAACTCAGAAGCAAGGCGAGCGTCTCGAATCGGAACCGGGCGCGACCCTGTCGAAAGCCTCGCTACCCTCGATCCAAAGCAGCGCAGAACCGCCGCGCTCCACAACGCTGGCGCGACCTCTGACAGTCCTCCTCGAAACGGGGACGCACGCAAGCTATCGCGGCGTCCTGCACTATTACCTCACGTCACGATGGTCGCTGCGGCGAGAGGCCTGCTCCCCTTGATGCACTTTGCTTTCTGGTTGACTGGAGACTTGAGGAGGAGCAAATAGGCCGTGAAAGCGACACTATGCCCATTCTCAAACCGCATTCCACAGCCAGCTTCTGGGGCGGGCACCCGCATCTACAACTTTGATTTCCTCGACCTCAGCATGTGGGGACAGGATCCATGAGGTGGATATGGTGCCAACCCGCAGCCCGACCGCCTTCAGGCGCGCTGGAACGAGACCAGGAAAAAGCTCTCCGGCGGTTTCCCTTACTCAGAAGCGGAATCTCACATGCCCAGAACGCCTGGCCCATGTTGCGCCCAACACCAATCCGCGCGGTCAAAGCTATCAAATGAAAGTGAAAATAGGTCTTGCTGTCTTTATGGTTCTCAGTCTCTCGACTAATCAACCTATGGCTGCCCAGACGCCAGCCGCTCCAGGATCAAGCGTGACTCCGGGGAAAGGCCCCACCCGCCCACCTTGCCCGGCCGGATGGACCGACTTTACCAACTCCCTTGTAGGGATTCAGGCGCACGTGCCGACCAATTACTGGGTTCGTCTGCGCGGGGGAGTCATGTTGACAGTCGAAAAGCAGGAAAGCCCGACGACGATGGCCTTCATCGTGCCGATGCGACCCCGGGCCGGCGCCAAAGCCAAGGACATCGCCGCGCATTTCACGGCCTTCGTCGCTCAATCTGATCCTCAATTCAAAGCCCAGGTCGTTGGAAACCCCGCTCCGGATCGTGTCCTGTCGGAGTTTCACGGGATGGCCGCCGATCAACCCGTCCAAGGGAAGTTCCTCTCGATGATCGGCGGAGGTGGAACGATGGCGTTCATCATTGGCGTGTCAGCAAGCGAAGGCCGTCTGGATCAGGAATTGCCGGTCCTGAAGCAGATTGCTGCGAGTTTCGGATTCATGCCGGCCCGGGGCAAGTGGATTGACTACCAATCGCCCGCCGGCGGGTTCACGATGACCATCCCGCAGGGGTGGCAGGTGCAAAGTGGCGACGGACAAAGCTCCAAGGACAACGTCGATTGGGCGGCGCAGGACCCACAGAAGCCGCTTAGCCGGGCATTTCAATGGTGTCCGCGATACTGTTCTCCCCAACTCCTCCAGGACCCCTTGCACGCAATCCGCGGCTACCAAGCTGCGCAGTTTCAGAGTCACGAACAAGTCGTGACGACCTCGCTCTCGCAGATCGGCCAGGGCGTCAAACTGGTCAAAATGGCGGTAAACCAGCAACTCACCACCCTATTCCGGAAACTCCAGGCGCAAACCGCGCAGCAAGTCGCGGCAACGGGTGTTGGCCGAATCGACATCGTGATCTATGACTGCCTGGCGACGGCACAGGCGGAGAACAAACCGGTCTTCGTTGCTTTTGTCGCCGGCATCCAAACCATGGCGATCAATGGAGGGATCCTGGGGCAGTTGACGGACCTGAGCGTCACGCTTAGGGGCTGGTGCGCCGAGCCAGCCCAGTTTCTTAACGACTCCCCGGTGCTCGAGAAAGTCTGCACGTCGATGCAGCTCACCCCGGCGTTCCTCCGCAGGATCGCCCAGGGCAACGAGTACGCCGTCGAGAAGATGCGCGAGACCTACGCCTACATGAACCGTGTTGACGACCAGATACGTCAAAGCCACTGGGATACGATGGATGCCATCGCCGAGATGAACTACGACACGTTGCGGGAAACGGGCGGATACGTGAACGAAACCACGGGCCGGATCGAGCAAATCGCGCCGGACAAGGTGGTGAAAAACAGCCACGGCGAATACGTCTCGCGAGAAGAGGTCGAGCGGGGGGTGAGCCCCGATAGCGCCACCGTGTTGCGCGACGCCTATTCAAACGACTACATGCGCGGCGTGTATGGGCGGATCGAATTCTAACAATCAACTGATCGAGCCAACATGAAATGGATTTGCGCGATCGTCTATTCTCTCGCCCTCTTCGACGGCAGGTTGTGTGCCGCCTCGGATGACCAAGGCTCAACGAACCGCCCTTCCATCGACCGCCACGCGCTGGTGGCGCGGCACAACGTGGAGTGGAACGACGTGAGCGGCACCATGCCGCTCGGCAACGGTGAGTTCTGCTTTAACGCGGACGGCACCGGCTTGCAGACCTTCGGCGGGAACACGATGGCGCACTGGGGCTGGCATTCGTTCCCGTTGCCCGATGGCTGGACATCCGACCGCGTGCCACCCACAGGCACCTTCCAGAAAGGCCGGTTCGTCGGGGGCGATGAGTTTCCCAAGGGCACCGAGGCTATTCGCACGTGGATGTTCGATAATCCGCACGGCATGAATCTGGCGCGCTTCCGCCTGCGTCGGACCGGCGGGCCGGAACTCGTCCTGGGTGATATCGCGCATCTCTCGCGGCAACTCGACCTATGGTCCGGCTTGCAGACGTCGCGCTTTGACATTGGCGGGCAACCCGTGCGGGTCGAGACGTGCGTGCATCCAACTGCGGATGCGGTGGCGGTGCGGGTGGAATCTCCGCTCATCGAGCGTGGCGAACTGGAGGTGACACTGGATTTCCCCTATCCGGCCCTGCGCAACGACGCGTGGGTGGGTGACTTTGCCAGAGACGAAGCGCACGAGACAATGCTGACCCGGTCGTCTGCGAATTATGCGGAGTTTTTGCGGCAGGTGGACGCAGCGCGCTATTACGCCACCGTCGCCTGGTCTGCGGGAGGCGAACTCGCGAAACCCGCACCGGGCGCGAAGCCTCGCCAACATTTGTGTCGCCTTTCCGCTCGGGGCACGCGGGCACTGGAGTTCGTTTGTGCGTTCTCCGCCGACAGTGTCTCAGCCCCGCTGCCCTCCTTTGCCGAGGCGAAGCGCGCTTGCGCGACAAGGTGGGAATCCTACTGGAAATCCGGCGGCGCCATCGACCTCTCCGGCAGCAAGGACCCGCGCTGGCGCGAGTTGGAGAGGCGCGTGGTGTTGTCCCAGTACCAGATGGCGGCTCAATCCGCCGGCAGCTTTCCCTCGGCCGAAATCGGGCTCATGGGCCTCGACCCGTGGCGCGGGCAGTTTCATATGGAGATGGTCTGGTGGCACCTTGCGCACTACGCGCTGTGGGACCGTTGGCCGATGGCGGAGAAGGCGCTTGGCTGCTACCAACGATTCATGCCGGTTTCGCGCCAGCTTGCAGCCCAGCTTGGCTACAAGGGCGTGAAATGGCCGAAGTCTGTCGGTCCCGAAGGGCGCAGCGCGCCGTGGGTCGGCAACCAGGTTCTGCTCTGGAAACAGCCCCACCCCATGTTCTTCGCGGAATTGGAGTATCGGCTGCGACCGACCCGCTCGACACTCGATAAATGGGCGGAGGTGGCCCAGCAGACCGCCGAGCATATGGCCGACTACCCCACTCGCGACGCGCAGAGCGGTCTTTACTCGCTCGTCCCCGCGATGCCGCCCAGCGAGCAAGGCATCACGCGCGATACGGTGTTCGATCTGGCCTATTGGCGCTGGGGCCTCGATACGGCGCAGCAATGGCGTCAGCGCCTTGGCCTCGCCCGCGAGCCGCGCTGGGATGAAGTCCGCAGCCAACTCGCGCCGCTGCCTGTGGACGACGGCGTATTCGTTCATTCGGCCGAATGGAAAGACACCTACACCAAACGCGCCTGGGAACACCCCGATCCCATTGGTGTCTTTGGCATGCTTCCGCCCATCGACGCAGTGGATCGGGACGTGGCGCATCGCACCGTGCTGAGGGTCTGGAGGACGTGGGATTGGAACCGCTGCTGGGGTTGGGATTTCCCCTGGATGGCGATGGCCGCCGCACGCGTGGGCGAACCAGAGATCGCCGTGGAAGCGCTGCTCAAGGACGCAGGCGACAGGAACCGCTACGACCCACGCGGCGTCAACACAGGCGGCCCGTGCCCCTACCTGCCCGGCAACGGCGGCCTGCTCTACGCCGTCGCCATGATGGCCGCCGGTTGGGACGGCGCGCCGCACGACCATGCGCCCGGTTTCCCCAGCGACGGAAAGTGGGTGGTGAAATGGGAGGGATTGAAACCCGCGCTTTAGATGGCTTCTCTGGTTCGAGCTACGCTAGAGAAGCACGCGGGGCCGCCCGCTGGCTCAGGGTCGGTCCACTCGTTCACCCTTTCACTCATCCGCGAGGTCGGTATAGGGATGCAGCGCAAACCAGCGGCGGCTCCCACTGCCTTGGGCGGTCACACCGATACGGCAAGGTGCGCCCGGTTCGAGACGTTCCCCCGGCACAGTCAGATAGAAGAGTCCTAAGGCATCCTGGTCGAGCTTCCGCTTGACCTCGAAACGAAGCGTGAGTCTGCCATCCGGGCTGGTCCAAGTCCTGGACTCCATCGTGACATCGAAGTCGAGCACCGGCATTCCATCCAACGTGAGGCGGAATCCGCCCGTGTTTGGCTGGCTCACGAAACTCAGTCCGCCCGCAAACACGAAGCGCGTGGTCTCGTTGGTGGACACGGTGGCCGATGGATCAGCCAGTCCGGCCGAGCCGCATCCGCATCCGCAAGCCGCTTCAGCGGTTTGCTCAAGGACGGATCGCGTCAACTTTCCTGCACGCGTCCTGCAGAAACCCCGCCAACGGCTCCAAACCTTGCGTGAATTTCGTGTTGAGAAAGACATCCACAGCCTCCTTCGCCATCCACTCGCCCCAGATCATTTGCCCCAGACAAAGCACGTTGGCGTTGTTGATCACGCGCGACATCTTCGCCGCAAACACCGATTCCACCACCGCCGCCGTCACCCCTTTGAACCGGTTGGCCACGATGGCCATGCCCATGCCGGTGCCGCAGAAGAGAATGGCGTGCGCGGCCTTGCCCGCCTGCAACGCCTTGCAGACCTCCTGAGCACTGTCGAAGTACGGCATCTCCTTGCCCTTCACCGCGCCCATGTCCGTGACCGCGTACCCTTTGCCCTTCAGATGTTCCACAATCGCGTCTTTAAGCGCAATCGCGAACGGATCCGCCGCCACGATGATGTTCTTGTCGTCCATTGTTTTTTTCTCCTCAGTTGCCTGCGCCGCTGCGTCCACGACGATCACGGCCGAGCCGGCCAGCACAGCGCCAACGACACCCGCCCGCACCATAAAATCCCTTCGGGAAACGACCGTCGGGCATCCGCCCTCCGACACCACTCGCACGGGCGAGACCTGGTTATTGCTCTCATTCATGTTCCATCAAAGCCGGCGCTCAGAGACTTATAGAGGCCCGCCGCAGGCATTCCAAGGATGAAATTCGGTGCCGCTGGAATTCCGGAATTCGGTGCCGACTGGATCCGCACTGAACTCAGCGGACAGGATTGCAGGATTCTCAGGATGAACTCCAGCGCCGCCTAGCCAATCCATCGTCCGGTCCAAAGCGCCTAAGGCCGGCCTATCGCCCGGAAGAAGCGCTCTGGAGCGCAGGCTGGATCTGGTTGGGTCCACTCGAAATTCGGGCCGGTATTGGTCGCCACAGTCTCCCATTGGACCAGATTGGCGGACATCTGGAGCAGATTATTGGTGATCACCGCCTCCGAACGTTCGCAGTAGATGCCGTGCCCAAAGGTGGCGCACTTGTTCAATGTAATCGTGCTGTTGGCGATAACCGGCGACGAAGAGACGCACGAAATCCCTCCCCCATTCCGGCCGGAACCATGCTGGACCACAAAACCATCGATCCGGGTGGTATCGGTCGCCCCTGTTGGCATGGTAACGACCGTCCCCTTGGAACTTCCGTCCAGAACCGTTAGGTTCGCTATCCAACGCCGCTCGGCTCGCTCGCTCTCGGTTCCCGCAAACCCGCCGAACAGCGCGACACCAAGCCTGATCTTAATGCGTTCGAAATAGGTGCCTTTTGCGACCCAGACCTCATCCCCTGCGACGGACGCATCCAATCCTTGCTGGACTTTAGCATAGGCGGTGTTCCAGGTCTTCCCGTCCAGGCTCGCCAGATTGGTCAGAACTCCGTTGACATAGACGACGCCCGCTCGGCCGAGTTGGGCAGCCGACCATTGGGCGACTACGATGGCGAGCAGGAGGCTGGGGCAGCGATGAACTCGGCGGAAAGGATCAGATCGTGGCTGACTAAACAGCGGGCTGATACTCGCGCACAGACCGCGTCCTTGGGTGTCTCTCATGCCTGGTGGCTATACCAGCCTTAGTGCGGACGGTCAATTCCATCTTTCATTCGGGGTGAACGAGCCAGGGGCGTATCAAGCTCGGTCTAACGCAGAGTGGCGTGGGTTTTGGTCACGGTTTCGCCCTCGCAGGGCTTGGATGACTCAAGGGAACGGGCTTCCTGGGCCTTCAGCCCAGGCTATCACATTGCGGGCCTTCGGCCCTGAAAACGATTAGCGCCATGCAATTCGGCTCGAAAGGGCTGAAGGCCCGCAATGTGGTAGCCCGGGGTTGCGAAGAACGAACTACCGCGGTGGATGGCCGTCGACCACAACGATTACCGCGCAGGGCCTTTGTCACACCGGCAACGCCATGCTCCAATCCCGGCCCCGCGAGTTGTTGAAGAAACGCGGAATGGGATGCGCGGTGTCAGTGCATTTGAGCCGCACGCGCACGGGCTGGGGCCGGTCTCGGCAACGATGCGCGCAGGTGGGACGAAACCCCGTTGGGGTTCTGTCCCCCTTGCACCGGTGATCCAGGGTGGCTCGTTCCTCGTCCACCCTCCGCAGTGCTACGGAGGACGGGCGACCCTGGGCTGGAGGACCGAATCCCGCTGGGATTCCAGGCGAGGATGCGACGGCGTGCGGCGTCATGTCCCTGTGGACGCCGACACATCCTCCCAGGCATTCTCTTTGAGTTCCTTACGTTCTTTCGTGGCAAAATGAAAGAATCCCGGCCTTCTCCTCTGTGCCTCTGTACCTCTGTGGTTCATCCTTCCGGTAGCGGGCTTGGAGCAACGACAGGGTCACCTGTTCCAGCCCCCAACACGGCGCCTTGCCTGCGGCTTCAAGCAAGTTCTCAGGGACGGATCGCGTCAACTTTTTTGCACGCGTCCTGCAGAACCTGACTTCCAGGTCAAAAATGCTCACTATGATCCGTCAAAAGTGCTCAACCGTTAGATTTCGCTGATTTCACAGGGTGATCAGCATTTTCTTTTTTTCAAAAAGAACTTGCGCTTTCGCTAGCGTAGTGAGTATATTAC
>ORJL010266891.1_pt1 | contig 35287 bp, 32 predicted proteins | sample 1779941 | NCBI WGS metagenome assembly ORJL01 (sample SAMEA104232317, study PRJEB22302) | groundwater metagenome | biome: forest; feature: aquifer; material: groundwater | place: USA | collected 2011-08-07 | depth 5.8 m | reverse complement strand
GATCCCGGGGCGGTGCTGAAACACGCTGAACGTGGTGACGCGGTCGATCCAATGGAAGATCGTCGTCTCGTCGTGTGAGTGCACGGCCACCGTTACGTCGAAACTGCCCTCATGCAGAGGAAGGTGATCAAGCGCAAAGCGCACTCGTAGACCGCCGTCGATCACGGGGAGCGCGATCGAATCGAGGTGGGTGTTGGTTCCGAAGCACACGGTGCCGTCACCGGACGCGATGCTCACGCCCACGCTGGGCCCCGCGATCGCCTGGTGGGCCTCGAGGGTGATGTCAAGGATGAAGGAGTCACCCGACACGAAGCGATCGGTTGCGCCCTCGGGCCCGATCATGAGCACGTTCGTGATGGCGACTTCGCCCGTACCCCAGCCACCCAGGGGCGAGGGCGGCGGGGTTTCGTCCCACTCGTCGCTTGCCGTGGGCTCGCCTGGCTCGGCGATCGCCTCGACGCGGGCACCGATTGCACTCGACCCCTCTGCCAGCAGGCGGTGGTAGGTCTCCATCACTGCCGCAGGCAGATCGTCCTGCACAATGCGTCCACCATCGATTAGCACGGCGCGGTCGCAGATCTGCTCCACGGCATTCGGGTCGTGCGACACGAACACGAGCGTGCCCCCGGTGCGGCGGAAGTCGTGGATGCGCCCCATGCACTTGCGCTGGAAGGCCTTGTCGCCCACGGCGAGCACCTCGTCCAGCAGCAGGATGTCCGGGTTCAGGTGGGCGGTCACGGCAAAGGCCAGCCGCATCTGCATTCCGCTCGAGTAGGTACGCACGGGCATGTCGATGAACTCGGGAAGCTCCGAGAACTCGATGATGGCGTCCAGGCGACGCGCGACCTCCTTCTCCGACAGCCCGTGGATCGCCCCATTCATGAACACGTTCTCGCGCCCGGTGAAGTCCGGGTGGAACCCCGCGCCCAGTTCGAGCATCGATGCGATTGCGCCGCCGGTCTGCACCACGCCCGTGTGCGGCGGGATGATGCCGGCCAGCATCTTCAGGAGGGTGCTCTTGCCGGATCCGTTCCTGCCGACGATCCCCACGGCCTCGCCGGGTTGGATGTCCAGGTCCACATCGCGTAGCGCCCACAGCTCGGAGTAGCGCGCGCGCTCGCGCCGGATGAGGGTCTCCTTCAGCGTCATGCTGCGGTCGTGGATAACGCGAAAGCGTCGGGATACGCCGCTCAGGCGTATCTGGCCGGGCAACAGAACCGCCACTAGAGCTCCACCGCCATCTCGCGTTCCAGGCGCCGGAACACCACGACGCCGATGGCCAGCGTGAGCCCAGCGGCTACCACGCAGTAAATGGAGTCCACGAGTGGGGGCCAAGTGCCGAAGAACAGCACGTTCTGAACGCTCACGATGAAGGGGGCGATCGGATTGCCGTAGTGGAGGATGTTCACCAGGGTCCCATGCGCCTGTGCGGATGCGGGAAGGGTGGAGTACGTGTAGAAGATCGGCGTGAGGAAGAACCACGGGATGCCGATGGCCATGAGGATGTGCTCGACGTCACGGAAGTACACGTTCAGAGCCGAGAGCATGAGTCCGAGCCCCACGGTGAGGATGCTGGCCAACGCCAGGAAGACCGGCAGCAGGATGAGCGGCAGTGCCAGGCCATCGGCGAAGATCAGGCATAGGGGCAGGGCGATCACGAGCATCGCCCCGGCGATGACGGCATTGGCGGTCATCGATGCCAGAGGCACGATCTCTCGCGGGAACTTCACTTTGGTGACCAGCGACGCGTTGGACACCAGGCTCTGGGATGCCACCTGGATGCCGGCATAGAACAGCGTCCACACCGTGAGGCCCACGAACATGAACAGCGCGTAGTTCTGGATCGGACTGCCGAACAGGAACTTGAACACGACCCAGTACGCGCCCACCATCACCACGGGGTTGATGAGCGTCCACGCCAGGCCGAGCACGGAACCCTTGTAGCGCTGGCGCACTTCGCGGCGCACCAGGTTGCGGTACAGCGGCATGTGCCGTCCGGCACCCGCACGAGCAGCCGGGCTGCTCGGCAATGGCGAGTGGTGCGATGTGCGCACGCCTACGGGGGCCGACGTCATCGGTTCATGTCTCGTCTCGGCCGTCTCACGTCAATGAGGATTGTGAATGGAGGGCTCTTCTCCTTCCGGCCTCACGGCCGGGGCCCGACGGTGCGGGCGAGGTGATGCCTGCCTCGATCACCTGTGCGCACGATAGTCACGCATGGCACTCGCAGTCGGGTTCCGTGCTCGTCGCGCCCTACGCCTACGTGCGTGCGGGGCTGCGTTGCCCCTACGCGGGCCGTCCACTACTACCCGCGTAGGGGACTTTCGTGAGTGGCGAGGACCGCTGGTGTTGTCAATCGGCCAGAACCGCGCACGTGAGGCCCGGGCATCGCTGCGTGGTGCGTATCGGTAGCCTCCCGCCCGATGCGCGCCCTCATCACCGGAATGACCGGCTTCGTCGGTGGTCACCTCGTGGCCTCCCTGCTTGCCGACGGCGTGCAGGTGCACGGAACGCTTCTCACCCACGTGGTCGAGACACCGCCCCCCGGCACCACGGGCCACCCGGTCGACATCACCGACCCCGACGCTATGTCCGCCGTTGTTGCCGAGGTCGCCCCCGATGCGGTGTTCCATCTGGCCGGGGCCGCATCGGTGGGGCAGTCGTTCGGGGACCCCGCGGGCACGTGGAAGGTGAACGTGGAGGGCACGCGGGGCGTGCTCGAGGGTCTTCGTCGTTCGGCGCCCGCCGCCCGCATGGTCATCGCGCTGTCGGGTGAGGAGTACGGACGCGTGGCCCTTGAGGACCTTCCGGTCACCGAGGACACGCCGCTCAACCCGCTGTCGCCCTATGCGGAGAGCAAGGTGGCCGCAGATGAACTGTGCGCGCAGTATCAGCGCGAGCACGGCCTGGCGGTGCTGCGCCTTCGCGCCTTTAACCAACTGGGCCCCGGTCAGGACGATCGCTTCGTGGTGCCCTCCATCTGCCGACAGATCGCCGATGCCGAGGCCCGCGGTGATGGCTCGTGTCGCCTTGAGCTGGGCAACACCGAAACCCGCCGCGACTTCCTGGATGTGCGCGACGTGGTGGCCGCCTACCGGTTGCTCATCGAGCGCGGCGACCCCTCTCGCGTGTACATCGCCAGTACCGGGCGGTCGGTTGCGGTGAGCCAGCTGGTGGACATCGCGGTATCGTTGGCCCGCGTCCCGGTCGAGGTCGTGTCCGATCCCTCGCGCCGACGTGAGGGCGAGCAGCCCGATCTTTATGCTTCCCCGCGCGCCCTGCAGGACCTCGGCTGGGCGCCGAGTATCTCGCTGGAGCGGTCCATCTCGGACACGCTCGACTTCTGGCGCCAACGCGCCCTTACGCAGGTGGACTGACTTCGTGGCAAAGCGTGCCCTCATCACCGGAGTGACAGGCCAGGATGGCAGCTACCTCGCGGAGCTGCTGCTGGGGAAGGGCTACGAGGTATGGGGCGTGGTACGCCGGTCCTCGAGCGAGAACTTCGAGCGCATCGGGCACCTGCGTGACCGCTTGCACCTTGCCCAAGCCGACCTGCTCGACCAGCCCTCGCTTACCCAGGCGCTGCTCGAGAGCGAGCCCGACGAGGTCTACAACCTGGCCGCCCAGAGCTTCGTGCCCACCTCGTGGACCCAGCCGGTGCTCACTGCCGAGTTCACCGCCGTGGGCGTCACCCGCCTGCTCGAGGCCATCCGGCAGGTCAACCCGAGGATCCGCTTCTACCAGGCCTCATCCAGCGAGATGTTCGGCCAGGTGCGTGAGACCCCCCAGACCGAGATGACCCCGTTCCATCCGCGAAGCCCCTACGGGGCGGCCAAGGCCTACGGCCACTACATCACGGTGAACTACCGCGAGAGCTACGACATGCACTGCTCGTCGGGGATCCTCTTCAACCATGAGTCCCCCCGCCGAGGCCTTGAGTTCGTCACCCGCAAGGTGAGCGACGCGGTGGCCCGTATCAAGCTGGGCCTGTCCACCGAACTGCCCATGGGCAACCTGGACGCCAAGCGCGACTGGGGCTTTGCCGGCGACTACGTCGAGGCCATGTGGATGATGGTGCAGCAACCCGAGGGCGACGACTACGTGGTGGCCACGGGCGAGACGTACACGGTGGAGCGCCTGGTGGAGATCGCCTTCTCGCACGTGGGCCTGGACTGGAAGGAGCACGTGACGCTGGACCAGCGCTTCGTGCGCCCGGCAGAGGTCGATGTGCTCATCGGCGACCGCAGCAAGGCCGAGGCGCGCCTGGGATGGACCCCGAAGGTGGGCTTCGAGGAGCTGGTGAAGATGATGGTCGACGCCGACCTGGCACGGCTGGGGTAGGAGAGGGCGGCCGGGAACAGGGAGTGGCGCGGGGAAGCAGTCCCCTCCTCACGGCAACCTGCTGGCCATTGGCGCGCCGGTGACCGACCCCAGATGCTTGCCGTTCCCCGGTGCCGTCGGTATCTCGGCGGCTGAAGGGCAGAGTTCATGAGCCCGTGCGGGTTGCCCCTCGGCGCCCACCAAGTTGATATCGCAGGCGTGGAACCAGCACTGCCGCCTCGGTGACGATGCGACCGCTCATCTTGCTCTCCCCCCGCGTGCGGTCCGTGAACGTGATGGGTACCTCAATCACGCGGAAGCCCGCGAGGACCGCTCGGTAGGTCATCTCCACCTGGAACCCGTAGCCCTGACCGGATACCTCGTCGAGCGGGATGGTCTCGAGCACGGCACGCCGGAAGCACTTGAATCCGCCAGTGAGATCCTTGATCGCGAGTCGCAGAATGGCCTGGGCATACAGGCAGCCCCCGCGGCTGATCGCTCGCCGCAGCAGCCCCCAGTCGCTTACGCCGCCCCCTGCCGTGTATCGCGAGCCCAGCACGACGTCGGCTGACTCAGCGGCGGCTACAAGCCGTGGGATGTCGCGTGGGTTGTGCGAGAAGTCGCAGTCCATCTCCATGATGAGGTCTGCGCCGGCGTCCAGCGCCGTGCGGAAGCCGTCCCGGTATGCAGGGCCGATGCCGTTCTTGGCGGAGCGCCGGAGCAGGTGCACGTGGTCATCTACTGCCGCAAGGGCCTCGACGATGTCGCCGGTGCCGTCGGGCGACCCATCGTCGATCACAAGCACGTGGCCGTTGATGTGCGCATCGATCATGGCCGTGCGCGCAGCGTTCACCATCTGCCCGACATTCTCCCGTTCCTGGTAGGTGGGGATGCAGACCCAGACGGAGCCGGTGGGGATCAAGGCTCTACCCTGTCGTGCGGCCGCGAGGTGCCGTCCTTAGTGGTACGCCGGTCGTCGCCTCGCGAAAGGAGCCGCTCAAGCAGGCAGTAGGGGACGTTGAAGGCGTACCGCGAGCCCATCTCCTCTACCTCGAACTTCGAGGTTCCGTGGGACCGGTTGGTCCAGGGGTTGGGCACCACGACGGAAGTGTACCCGCGCACGATGGCCGTGAGCGGAATCTCCACCGTCAGGTTGAAATAGTGGTTCATCAGCGGTTGCACGCCCTCGACCACCTCGCGGCGGTACGATTTGAAGGTGTTGCTCACGTCGTCGTAGCGCATTTCGAACATCAGGCGGATGTCGAAGTTCGCGAACCGGTTGATCATCAGTTTGGGGTCGAGGTAGTCGATCACCCTGCCGCCATGCGAGAAGCGGGTGCCGAACACGCAATCCACGTTCTCACGCTGCATGGTGCGCCGAGCAAACTCAAGCAGGTTGATGGTGTCACCCGGATTGGTGTCGATCGCGTACCGGGGCGAACTCGCGGTGTCCGCGCGCACGCTGGGCTCGGCTGCGGCATGCTGGTGGAGCAGGGGGGCGTCGAAGGCGGTACAGCCGCAGGATCACACTGAGCACGATGATCTCCCCGGGGGATGAACCCGGTTGAGAGCAGCACGCGTGGGGTGAGCAACACGCCGGTGTGTTCCCCAAGAGCGCGCCCTCATGGGACGCGTGGGTTTGGGAGAAATGGATGGCACGCCGTCGGCCGGCCTACGCGCTGCTCGCCGGGGGTCTGAAACAAGGGGCCCGGATTGGGTGAGGGGGTATCCGTCACACCGGTGCGCTGTGCCGCGCAGGGTTCGTGCCGCGGGGGGTCACGACGGTGCACCCGCCCCCTGCCCATGCGTCCCGTGGCCGCTGAACCGCCTGTGCCCGGGTCGGACCTCAACTGCAGATCAGGAGACGGTCCACTGGGACATGTCGACGGACACCACCCGCAGGTCCTTCGGGCTCACCTGCTGGGCGGGTGTGCCGGAGGCAACAAGGCGGAAGGTGCTGGTGCCCGCGGGCAGGCGTGTGGTGAACGAGATCCTGCGCCGTCCGGATACCGGGAACGTGAGCGTCTTCGACAGCGGCGGGTCGACGGTGAGCATGTAGTCGCGACCCGCAAGGAACCCCTTGGCCTCGAATGAGATCCGTGCGGGTGCGGCCACCGGCGCATAGGCGACCACTGTGGCGGTGTCCTTCAGGTAGCGCCATCGCACGCCGTTGACGGTCTCGGGGTCCCACCACCCGGTACCGGGGAAGGCAATGGCGGGAGCCGACGCTGCCGTAACGCGCCACACACCACCGCCACCGGGGAATGCGGCCGCAACGCGGTACCCCGGGGGTGGGGAACCCGCGGCCGGCGGGGTGAGTCCGCTCTGTCCCCATGCCCAGGGGTTGATGACCACATATCGGATTCCGGCTGTGGCGTACGCCGTGGCCGATGCGGGGAACAGGGGGTTCCCATACTCCCGCCCGAAGTCGGAGGTGGTGTTGGGCTCATTCAGGCCCCCGTTGGCAAGCGGATGCCCATGCACCATCTGCCCGTAGAGGAAGGCCCTGTCGAGCACCTCGTTCGGGAAGGCCGGCGTCTCGATGACCGCTACGCCGGGATCGTGCGTGGCGAGCCAGTGCCAGGTGGGGAGACGATCAGCGGGCTGGCCGTCGATGGTGAGCGGGACTCCCGTGGCCAGGGGCATGGAGATCGGGAGTTCCATCGCCGTGAGAATGATGGCCGCCGAGGTGAGTGATGCCCGCCACGTGATGCTGCGTCCGCGAATGGCGAGCGAGAGGCCAACCGCCCCGATCACCAGAACGGCAGCCATCACCGCCAGGCCGAACCGCGCGTACACGCGAAGAAACGGCAGGTAGTCGAACACGATGGACGAGGGCATCGGTATCTCGAGCCCAAACCACCGCGTCGGGCTCGCGAGGCTGAAGACCCCCATGACGAAGGCGAGGGGCACGCACAGGAGGAGCGCCGTGCGCTCGCGCGGCCGCAGCCGGTCACGGAACCGCCATGCCAGCACCAGTCCACCAATGGCGATGAGAATCACGGTCCAGCCCAGGAACGCCGTGCGCTCGCCTCCAGGGCTGACGACGGGCCAGTGCTCTGCTCCTCCGAAGATGCCGGTCATGAGGAATGCCCCGGGCGGCGGCTTGATGTAGTCGGAGATGTGTGCGCCGTAGATCTCCAGCTCCACGACCTGCCGGGTGGCCAGGCGATCCGCCGTTCCCCGAGCGGCCGCGAGCACGAGCACCAGCGGGAAGGCCACAAGTACGATGAGGGCTGCGGCGAGCTCGGCGAGCCTGCGTCCCATTGCGGCCAGGCCAGATGCCCGTCCCACCATGACGGCCCCCACCACGAAGGTGACGCCGGCTCCGACCAGGGCGATGGCTCCGAAATAGGGGTTGCTCAGCCAGGCGAAGAGCACGGCTGTGGCCAGCAGCACGGCCCGGCGCAGCGTGGGGCCCTGCAGCCAGAAGACCGCCGCCATGACCAGCAACGGCATGAATGCGAGTTGAGCCAGGGGAATGTGCGCCCCGATCCGTATCACCTCGTACGGGAAGATCTCGAACGCCATACCGGCCCACGCGGCGGGGGCCATGCCGAGACCGAGCCAGCGCACGAGGAGATACATGGACGCACCGGTGAGGGCCATCCCCGCAAGCGCCAGAACGTTGTACGCAACGACCGCCGAGAACGCCGACGCCAGCAGCCAGCCGGGGCCGACGTAGAACAGCAGCAGCAGATTGGCTCCGCCGATGATGGGCCGACCAAACGGAACGCCAATGGTGTCCTGTAGCCCGCCTCCCCACAGGTCGAGCCCGTGGCGGGCGTTGGTCCACAGATCCCATATGTACCCGGTGTTGTCGCCCGCGCTGCCCCCACCGACGATGAGCGATCCGAAGTTGGCGGCGAGCGGCCAGGTGAGGATTACCGCGATGAGGCCAGCCGCGGCGAGCACCGCGAATGCCTCGACCGCGGTGAGGCGCCCCCTGCGTCGCCGGGCATGTGCGGGGGCGGTTGCTGGCGTCATGGTGCTCACGTCGGGCACGCGACCGTGGTGCATGGTTCCGTCGAGGTGATTCCTGTCTCGGCGTGAGTATGGGACCGCGCGTTCTGCCGCCGAACCAGCCCTCGAAAGGAGCTGTCATTTCCCGGGCCGCTGCGCTGGCGAGCGATAAGTCAACACGATCTGCCGCCGGGCTGTCTCACCCAGGGGTCAGCATCATTTCGTAACTCCGCCTCCCCCGGGCGGCCGTGGGCGGCCAGTGCGGATCCACAGGTTGATCGCGTGGGTCACGGCGGTGGACGCACGTTGCGTGGACGATTTCGGAGGGCTGTTCTGATGAGCACAACTCGCGCTGTTCCCGGTGGTGATGGGTGGCGCCGCCTCAATGCGCCACAGTGACCGCGTGGGATCCCACTGGACGATGCGCGATTGGCGCCACCGGCGGGAGGGGCCCGTATCGGCGTATGCCGAGTGCTCGTGCCCCTCGACCCTTGGCGCTACTACGAGATGTCCCGAGTGGTTGACGATGACATCACAAGCAGGTGGCTGGACGTCTCGAGCCCCAATCTCATGATGAGCCTCTTCGTCGCCGAGGGGCGCGGCCAATGGACCGGCATCGACCTCTTTTCGAAGGAGATCCGGGTCTGGCAGAGGGTGGATCCGTTGGTCGACCCGCGTGTGGAGGATGCCCACTCCCTGTTCTTTCCCGATGGTGGGTTCGATGGATGCCTGTGCATATCGGTGATCGAGGACGTTCCGGGTGACGGCGATTCCGACGTGATGGCCGAGATGTTGCGTGTTCTTGGACCGGGCGGCGTGGTCCATCTCACAACGAACGTCTCCGCCCGTGGCGACGACGTGATGATCGATGACCGACATTACGACGAGGCCAGCGTCGAGGTGGAGCCTGGCACGGGCTTCTCCGAGCGCCGCTACGCGGCCACGGCGCTTGATGAGCGCCTTCTTCGGCAGCCGTGGAACGTTCTCACCCGGGAGTACGTGCGCATGCGTGATCCCTCCGTGCATGAGCGCGTCGCCCGCATGGCACTGCGAGCGACGCGGTCGGCTTTGCGCTGCGCCGAGTCTGCCCGTCCAACTTTGCTGTCACCACGAGCCCGCAGGACCTGGCTGACGGGGAGACGAGCGTGGTGTACATGAAGCCGCAGAAGCCCCTGGATGCCACCGACTAACGATTGCCCGTGCGTCGTCGTGCCCGGGGCGTGATGCCCGCGAAGGCCGCCGACAGGCGGTCGCGCTCGGCCTGCGAGTGGTAACGCGTCACGCCCGCGAGCGCCGTGCGGGAGAGCGTGGTTCGGTACTCGGGGTCGCGCACGACCGACAGGATGCCCTCGGCGAGTGCTGGCACGTTGCCGGGTGGCACGAGGATTCCTCCGCCGCTTCGCACCACGGCGGCCACGCCCGGGAGATCAGACGCAATGGACGGGCAGCCGGATGCCATCCCCTCGGCGAGGACGACACCGAAGGCCTCCTCTCCCGTGGTTGAAGGCAGCGCCACGAGAGCGGCTCTGTGGTATGCCTGCGCGAGTGCCGCATCGTCCACGCGGCCCAGGAAGGTGATGTCCGCGCCGAATCCAGTGGCGGCTGCGAGCTGCTCATACCCGGCGCGCAGCTCGCCATCGCCGATCAGTTCGAGTTTGCAGGTGATCTGGCGCCGCACCTGCGCGAATGCCTCGAGCAGTTGGGGCACCCCCTTGAAGGCGTGCCCGATGTCCATCGCGCCGACGAACAGCACGGTCGGCTCAGCCGGAAGCGGCATGTCCGGTTCGGGTGGGTGAAACCGCGAGAGGTCGAGCGAGTAGGGCGACTCGCGCACATCAAGACCGCGGATCCGTGCGAGCGACGAGGCGTTCGCGTACTCGTGCGAACTGGCGAGCACCTGATGTGCGCGGCGCATCAGGTGGGGCTCAACGGCCCTCTCATACGCGGTGAGCACCCTCCCGCGCCAACCATCCCACATCACGTCCATGTGGAAGAAGATCACGTAGGGGATGCCGCAGGTCAGCGCTCCAAGCGCCGCGGGCTCTGCGCCTCCGAAGAACGGATACATGATGTACACGGCGTCGAAACCCGCAACCCGCGTGGCCAGTTGCGGCACCAGCGCCGAGTTCCCGTGCCGGATGAGTGGCCGCAGGCGATCGACGGCGATGCCGTCAATGATGTCCCGCCCCGGGGCGTCATCGTGTGCGGGGCACAGAACGCGAACCTGATGTCCCATGTCGGTCAACTGGTGCGCATGGCGGGCAGCCACGTTGCCGATGCCGCTCTTGTAGGGCGGGTACACGCACGATACGAGGGCAATCCTCATGACCGACCCCCGACGCACCGCCGGGCCTCCGAGGCGGCGAGCATGGCCTCGCTGAGAACCCAGACCGTGGCCGCCAGCAGTACCCCGCGAAAGCCGGGCCGATGCTTGCGAAGGAAGGGCGCCATGGTGCGGAAGTACGCGGCGTTGGCGGCCGGTGGGCGTTGGCCGGCCACGTTCGATCCCGCACCCACGTGCACCACATCAACACCGGGCCAGTAGAGAACCCGATACCCCGCTTCCACGAACCGCAGTGACAGGTCGATGTCCTCGGCGTACATGAAGAACTGCTCGTCGAACCCACCTACCTGGCGCATGGCCTGGGTGGACATGAGCATGAAGGCCCCGGACACCGCCTCGACATCGGCGGCCTGATCCTCGGGCAGGTGTCCCATGGTGTACCAGCGGGAGCGCGGGCCCTTCAGGTACCGGTCGAGTGTCGTGAAGTAACAGAAGGACGACCACAGCGTGGGGAATCCCCTGTGACAGCGACGGTCCAGGCGCCCCGCGCGGTCGACAAGGCGCGGCGTCAGGAGGCCCACCTCCGGGTTGCCCCAGAGCTCGTCCAGACATGCCCTGAGGGCACCCGGTGGCAGCACCGTGTCGGGGTTCAGCACCAGCACGGCACGACCACGGGCCCGGTTCATGGCCATGTTGTTCGCTCGGGCGAACCCGATGTTCTCGTCGAGCGTCGTCGTGGTCACCCACTCGTAGGGCCGGGCCGCATCGGCGGTGCCGTCACCGGATGCGTTGTCGACGACCTCCACCTCCATATCCACGTCGGCGCGGTTGGCGTCGAGGCTGGTGAGGCACTCGTGCAGCAGGTCGGCGCAGCGGTACGACACGATCACCACGCTGAGCTCTGGCGTGCTCAAGCGGTCCACGTGAACGGCAGGTCGTCGGCCACCTCGGCCAGACGGGGCGCTGCGCGATCGCGATCGCTCACCGTATGGGGTCCTTCGGGCCAGACGATTCCGATCTCCGGGTCGTCGAAGGCAATGCCACGGTCGCCCTGCGGGTTGTAATAGGCGGAGCAGCGGTACACGACATCGGCCACATCGGACAGCACTACGAACCCGTGGGCGAAGCCGATGGGGCAGTAAAGCTGCAGACCTCGCTCGTCGTCGAGTGTCCAGGCCTCCCATTGGCCATAGGTAGGCGACCCACGGCGGATATCGATGACCACGTCGAGGATGCTGCCCCGCGCGCAGCGCACCAGCTTCGCCTGGGATTCGCCCACCTGGAAATGCATGCCGCGCAGCACCCCACGCTCGGACCTGCTGTGGTTGTCCTGCACGAAGCGATCGGTGATGCCGAGGTCCGCAAGCACGTTCTCGCGGTAGGTCTCCCGAAACCACCCCCGGCTGTCGCCGTGGGTGGCGGGCTCCAGCACGATAAGGCCGGGCAGGGACGTGGGGAGGCTCTTCATGCGTCGCCTCCATGGCTCCGGGAAACGCGCCGGAAGACAATCCTGAACTGGGCTCCGATGCCTCGGATCATGCTCTCGCCTGTACTCAGGTAGATGACCTCGTGGAGGATGAGTCCAAGCCCTGCGACGCTGGCATCCACCCCGATGATGGCGTAGGGCGAGTGTGCGAAGACCGCCAGCAGGGCGACCTGCAGTACGGCGAGACCTCCCACCACCCACGCGAAGCGATTGTCGCTACGTGCCACGTGGTGGTTTACGAGGATGAGCAGGGCCCCGAGCAGGGTGGTGGCCCCGAAGAACGGCAGCACCAGTTCCGCGGCGGGCTGGTATGCGGTGCCGAAGGTGATCGTGGTGATGGGCTCCGACAGGGGAATGGCCAGCAGCATTGCCAGCACCCCGGCAACGCCCATGACCGCCACTCCCGCGGCGAGAAGCGACCCCGTGGGCTCATTGCGCATCTTGCGCTCGGCAATGCGCGGCAGCAGGATTATCGTCATCGCCTGGGGGACCACGAGGAGTGCCTTGGCGATAACCGCGGCGGCCCCGAAGTACCCGGCCTCATCGCCACCAATCCCCAACTTCGAGGCGATCACGTCCACGTTGGTCAGTATCGCGATACCGCCCAGGCCGATCGCCGCCACTGGCAGCGCTCGCGTGAAATCCCTCCACATTGCTGGAGGCGGTGGGGTGCGGGTGAGAAGGTCGGTGCGCGTCAGCCACATGGCCCACAGCACTCCGATCACCACGGCGATCCCCACGGACAGAATCGTTGACACGACCGCGCTGATGGGCAGCAGCAGCAGCGCCAGAAATACCGGGGCACGTAAGACCCCGGTCGACCCGTAGCTCCACGCGAACCCGGTGAACCGGTGTTCGCCCTGCAATGCACCGGTCGTGAGGGCGAGTGGCACGATCGTGATGAACGTGGCGTAGGTCGCCATGAGGGGCCAGAAGGGGATATCCGCCCCACTCGCCGCGATGAGCGCGGTCACGATGACTGCAGCCAGGGCTCCGATCGTCGCGAGAAGAGTTCCGAGCATCAGGGCGCGGCGGTACACCGCGACAGCGCCAGCCCGGTTGTCGGCATTCGCCGCGATCACTCGGGCGTTGGACCATTGAAGCGCCGCTGCTGGCAGGGCGATCACCACGATGACCCCCTGCAGGGCCGCCGCCAGTCCGTAGTCGGCCGGCCCGAGGATGCGGCCAGCCAGCAGGTAGAAGAGATATCCGCCAATGCTCCAGGCGGCAAGAGACGCCCCGATGATGAGCGAGGGCCGGATGGCGCTCGCGTTCGACGAGGCTGAAGGGACTGCATCGGAGTTCACGGGTGGCATGGTAGGGAGAGCGGTGGTGGAGTGATCGTCCACTAGCCTGCGCGCTGCCCAAGGAGGCGTCGTGGCTCTGATCTCGATCGTGGTTCCCGCATACAACGAGGAAGAGGTCCTCGATGAGTTTCACCGTCAGGTGGCGGCGGAACTCGAGTCCCTCACCGATGACGTGGAGTTCGTCTTCGTCGACGATGGATCGCGCGATCGCACCGCCGCGATCATGCGGAGCCTGACGGACCGTGACCCCCGGGTGCGCTCCGTGCTGCTGTCGCGCAACTTCGGTCACGAGGCGGCGATTGAGGCCGGGCTTCGCGAGTCACGTGGCGACGCCGTGGTGGTGATGGATGCCGACCTGCAGGATGGCCCGGACATCCTTCCGCGCCTCGTCAGCGCATGGCGGGAGGGCGCGGATGTCGTCTATGCCGTGCGCAAGGGGCGCAAGGAGGGGCGGGTTCTTCGCACGGCCTTCAGCGGGTTCTATCGCCTGGCCGAGAAGGTGATGAGCATTGACCTTCCTCGCGATGCCGGTCCCTTCTCCCTGATGGACCGCCGCGTGGTCGACGTGCTGAACGCAATGCCCGAGAAGGGCCGATACTTCCCGGGGCTCCGCGCCTTTGCCGGGTTCCGCCAGGTGAGCCTCGAGGCCGAGCGGGGCGAGCGTCTCGCAGGCGAGACCAAGTACTCGCTGGTGAAGCGCACCATCGGCGCCACCAACGCCATCTTCTCGTTCTCCAAGCTGCCGCTTCGCCTCATGACCGGGCTCGGATTCCTCATGGCGGTGCTCGCGGTGCTTGGCTTCATCTGGGTCATCGTCGGCGCGATCATCGGCACGGATCTTGCGCGGGGGTGGACGTCCATCATGACCGTGGTGTTCTTTCTCGCCGCCGCCGGCTTTCTCTTCATGGGGATCCTCGGCGAGTATGTCGGGAAGATCTACGACGAGGTTCGGGGGCGCCCCAACTACGTGGTGGCCGAGGTCGTGGAGGTTGCCAGCGACGACGCCGCCGGTGGCGACACCCCGCCGGGGGTCAGCGGGCGGGGCTGAGTGGAGCCGTGTTCGTGGCCTGACGGCGTCGTTCGAGCGAGGTGAGCCACCACGCCGCGAACGGGCCCGACAGGGTCACCGGGATGTACCAGGTGGCCTGGCTCAGGATCGAGAAGGCGAGTGCGTCTGCCTGCCCCACCCCCACGACCGCCATGCTCGTGACGGCCAGCCACTGATAGGTACCGATCATTCCCGGCGAGGATGGGATCGCGGCACCCAGCGAGAGGACGGCGACGACGAACAGAACTGAGGTCGCGCTCAGGTCGATACCAATCGACCACGCCACAAGCCATGCCGCGAATGCGGCGCTGGCCCACCCCGCGAAGCTGAGCGCGAAGGCCGCGGCGAAGTCGCGCGGACGCGACAGCACGGCGAGGCCCTGAACGATCCCCGATAGATGGTGACGCAGCCAGGACTTCTGGTCGCGCTCAAGCCCACTGCGCTCCTGCCCGTGGTGTGAGCGGTTCGCATACCACCAAGCGAGCGCCAGCACGATGGCGCCGACAGCCGTGAGGCCGGCCCCGATGATGACCAGATTCACCAGCCAGTCGGGTTTGTCAACAAACGGGAGGCAGGCGACGAGGATAATGAACAGGGTCACCACGTCAGCTGCGCGGTCCACCCCCACCGAGGTGAGGGAACGTGCAACGGGGATGCGCCCCAATCGCGCGAGCCAGATGCCGCGGGCCACATCCCCCGGGCGTCCGGGAACGACGTTGGTGATCGCTCCGCCCACGAACATAAGGGCGACGAAGGTCTTGCGACCAGGGCGCGGATCGGCTTCGACCAGATGGCGCCAGCGCAGCGCCTGGAAGACGAAGAGGCCGCACGCGAAGGGGATGGCCAGCACCACCAGCAGGGGATTAGCGTCGCGCACCACCTGCCACACCCGGCTCAGGTCCACCCCGCGAATGGCCAGCCACAGGAACAGGGCCGAGATGGGAATCCCCACGGCCAAACCGATCACCACGGTGCGGGTACGGATTGCCTGCCGGGCAGGCTCCGCCTGCGGGTCGGCAGCGCCATCGACTTGCGGGGTCATGGGGTCGGTCGACACGCCGTCACCCTGGTGGCGGCCTACGCATGCAGGTTCTCGCACAGCATCAGATACCGCTCCGCGCAGCGGTCCCACCCGAAGCGCTCGGTGGCGCGCAGGGCCGCCGCCTGGCCCAGGGCGGCGCGGCGGGTCGGGTCGTTGATCCGGTCGTCCAGGGCCGCGGCGAGCCCCTCGGGGCCTCCGGCCAGGGGGAACGTGGCGGCGGTGTCGCCCACCACCTCGATGTTGGGGGCGTGGTCGCTCACAATGAGGGGGGCGCCCGCGGCCATGGCCTCCACGATCACCGGGTGGGTGCCGCCCACCTCGGTGGGTACGCACATGATCCCCGCGCGGTGCACCAGTTCGGCGTAGCCATCGCCGAACACGTAGCCCGGGAAGATGACGGAGGGGCTGGCCTGTGCCTTCAGGTCGGCGATGTAGCCCTCGGCGTAGGGGGCGTCTCCCACGATGACCAGGGGCCAGTCGGGGGCGAGGATCGCGTGGGCGCGCACGAGCATGTGCGCGTTGTTCTCGGGCACCAGGCGGCCCACGAACAGGATGAAGCGGCCGGGCTCCACTCCAAGGCGCTCGCACTCGGCAGTCGTGCCGGGGTCGGGCAGGTCGGCGCCGTAGGGAATGGCCAGGATGCGCCTGTCGAAGCGCTGCTCGTACAGGTCGGCCACGCTTTCGGAGTCGGTGACGGCGATGGTGGCCGCGGCCGCCGACATGTGCTCGGCCTGACGGATCATCGTGCGGGCCATCTTCGGCCACTTGGCGCGCTCGGAGTCCATGCCGTCGATCTGCAGGATGCTGGGCACGCCCGCCATGCGCGCGAAGGGCACCACCGGGGCGTTGCCGGCGATGAAGTAGATGGCCACGTCGGGGCGCTCACGGGTGACCATGTGCGCTGTGGACACCATGGTGTGCACCAGCGTGTCGAGGTATTTGTTCCTCACGGTGGGCAGGTGCACCAGGCGGGCGCCGGCATGTTCGGGCATGCGCTCGGTCATGTGCGGACGGCAGTACACGGTCACCTCGTGCCCACGCCGCGTGAACTCCCCGGCCAGGTGCTCGACCGCCGTCTCGAAGCCGCTGTACGCGGCGGGTATTCCGCGGGTGCCGATGAGGGCGATCTTCATGCCCGCGCCGCCGTGAGCGCGGCCCAGCCGGCGGTGCCCATAGCCTGCGGGGTGAAGGTGGCCGCCTGAGCCGGGCCCGCCGCGCGCAGGCGCTCTGCCGTGGCGGGTTCCAGCGTGGCGCGGATGGCGTCGGCCAGGGCGGCCGGGGTGGGGTCGGTGACTAGGGCCCCATCGCCCGCGACCTCGGGCATGGCGCCACGGTTGCTGGCCACGGTGGGGGCACCGCACGCCATGGCCTCGAGGATGGGCAGGCCGAAGCCCTCATACAGGGAGGGCACCGCCACGGCGGATGCCGCGCGGTACAGGTCGGCCAGCTCCTCATCATCCACGCGCCCCAGCCAGCGGGCACGGGCACCTTTCAGGATGTCCGTGCCGCCAAGGGCCGGGCGGCCCACCAGGGCCAGTTCCAGATCGGGGTCACCCAACAGGGCGATGGCCTGAGCCAGCGCCGTGATGTTCTTGCGCGGGTGGATGTCGCCCACGGCCAGCACGTAGCGCGTCAGGTTCCAGGCATCTGCCACGCGTTTTTCGGCGTCCCCGTCGGGGTCGGGGCTGAACACCGGGGCGGGATAGGTGCGCACCACGTGGATGCGGGCGGGGTCGATGTCGAGGGCATCGGCGATCTGCCCGCCCTCGGTGTGCGACACCGCGATCACCACCGCGGCGCGGCGCACGGCGGCGGGCACCAGCCTGCCCAGAACAAGGTTGTCGCGCTTGCTGAACCACTCGGGGTTGGTGACGAACGCGGCGTCGTGCACCACCACCGCGGCGGGGGTTCGCCCCCGAAACGGCACCACGTAGTTGAACACCCCCACGTCGACCTGGGCGCGCTGCATGGCCCGGGGGGCCTGCATCAGCAGGCGGGGGATGTTGGAGCCGGTCACCTTCATGAGGGGAACGCTTGGATCGATTCGCTGCTCGGCACCCGGGTGGGTCACCATGGCGTACACCTCGTCATCCGGCAGGGCCGTGACCTTGAGCGAGTGGATGAGCGATTCGATCCACCGGGCGTTGCCGGCATCGCCCGCGGTGGGCTGGGCCACCGCGTGGGCATCCACGGCCACCCTCATCGGGGCATGCCCAGCGCCTCGCGCCACACGTCCAGCGTGCGGCGGGCGGTGGCGTCCCACGACAGCTCGGCGGCGCGATCACGGGCGGCCTCGCCCCGGGCGGCAAGGGCGGTGCGGTCGGCCAGGGCGTCGGTGAGGGTCTGCGCCAGGCCGTCGGGAGAGACGTCGGTCACCAGGATCGCCGCGTCACCCGCCACCTCGGCCTGCGATGAGTTGTCGGCCACCATCACCGGGCACCCACGGGCCATGGCCTCGGCGATGGGCAGGCCGAAGCCCTCGTACGCCGACAGCGACACGAACATGGTGGCCCGGCGGTAGTACTCGGCGAGGTCGTCGTCGTCGACAAACCCCACCATGTCGCAGCCCGGCCCCTGCAGCCTGCGTGCGGCGGCCTCCTCGCTGCCCCCGCTCCCGGCCACCACCAGCCGGCACAGCGGCGGGTCGAGCGGGGCGCTTGCGAAGTACTGGGCGTGGCCGCGCATCAGGTCGAGCACGCGCTTTCGGGGTTCGAACTCGCCCACGGCCAATATGAAGGGCTCACGTTCGCGGGGTGCCTGGGTGTCGGGGCGGGCTCCCAGGTTGACCACCCGGATTCGACTTTCGGGCACGCGGTAGATCTGCTCCACGTCCCGTGCACCGGCGTTCGTTGTGGCAATCACCAGACGCGCCCGCGTGGCGCACCTGCGGCCCACGAACGACGCGTAGCGGCGAAACCCGGCGGGGTACGCCTGCGGCATGCGCTCGAAGGCCAGATCCTGGATGGTCACCACCGTGGGGCACGGGGCGGCCAGTGGCCCCCAGTTCATGGGCACGTGGATCAGCGCGGCCTTGCGCCTGCGGGCGATGGCGGGAAGCGCGATGTTCAGCCACACCAGATCGAGGATGAGGTTGCCGATGGACGTGAGCACGTTTCGCCGGGGGAGCGCCGGGGGGCCCTGGAGCCACACCACCTCGAGGTCATCGGGTGGCTTACGCCGCATGGCGCCCTGCGTCTCGTTGACCACGCGGGCGATTCCGGTACGGCGTCGGCGCGCCAGGCGGCCGTCCACCAGCACAACGGGCTTCGTGGTGTGGGTGCTCATCCGGCCAGGGCCTCGGCGTGGGCGTCGGCGATGAGTCGGGCGGTGCGATCCCACGAGAACGTGAGCGCCCGGGAGCGCCCGCCGTACTCGGCGGCCCGGCGGATGTCGGGCTCCTGCCAGGCCTCGGCGATGGCATCGGCCCAGCCCACGGGGTCGAACGGCGACTCGTAGCGGACGGCGTCGCCCCCCACCTCGCGCAGCGCCGGGGTGTCGCTTGCCACCACGGGCACGCCGACGGTCATGGTCTCCAGCACCGGCAGGCCGAATCCCTCCTTCAGGCTGGGTACCACCACGGCCACCGCGTTCGCCCGCAGGGCGGCAAGCCGCCCTGCCGTCACCAGCCCCAGCATGTCCACGCGGCCCAGCACGCCCAGGCGCTGTGCGTACTCACGCACCCGCCGCACGCGTCGGCCCCCCCATGGGCCGGTCATCACCAGGCGCAGGGGGGCGGGCAGCCGGGTCAGGGCGTCCAGCACCACCCATGGATTCTTGTGGGGCTCCAGGCCCCCGCTCATCAGCACGTAGGGGCTCGTGGGGATCTCGCCCGTGGGCTCGGGCACCGGTGGGCAGGCCAGGGGCACCACGCGCACGCGGCCGGGGTCCACCTTGCCGAGGGCCACCACGTCGTCGGCGGTCTCCTGCGAGATGCACAGCACCAGACGGGCATCCGGAAGGCGGTTCAGCCATCGCCGGTAGGCCGCTGCCTCGGCGGTGTGCGTCACCCCGTTGAGGAACAGGTGGGGGTAGGCGGCGGGGATGAGGTCATAACAGGTGACCACCGTGGGCATTCCCGACGGCAGCAGATCGGGTTGGGTGGCGTGGAATAGGCGTGCACCGAGGCGCCGCACGCGGCGTTCCACGGTGAGGGCCGGCCAGGGGTCGGGCGTGTGACGCACGCGCCATTCCGGCCAGCGCACGGGAAATGCCTGCATGCCCGCGGGCGGGGAGGCCGTCTCACCGGTGATCAGCAGGGCCGGGCGCTCGGGCGCGCTCAGCCGCGACAGCCCGTCGACCATCCCTCGCACGGCCGCCCCGATACCCCGGGCGGCATGGTCGCGCCCGAGCGGCGTGGCATCGAGGAGTACGGCGGATTCCATTGCCGTTGCAGCGTACCGGCCGGGGGGGTGCTGCGATCGCTGTGCCCGCAGTCGGTCAGTCCCACACGGCGCGGTGCGGCGCCTTGCTCGGGAGGCGATCCTCGAACGCGTGAATGGCGCGGTCGCCGGTGATGAGGGGAAGGTCCAACACGTGTGCCGTCGCGTAGATCAGGGCATCGGCGGGATCACGGTGGAATCCCTCATCCCGAAGAGCAGCCGCGCGCATCGCGATGGTGGCGTCGAGGGGGGCGAGCATCAGGCGTCCGCTGAGCGCGCGCGCCATCCAGTGCGAGAGGGGCTCATGGGGATCGGCGGGCGTCACTCGTCCTCGGGACGCGAGAAGGGCCAACTCGTAGGTGCAGATCGCCGGCACGTGCAGTGTGTCGGCCCGTTGCGCGATTCGCTGCGCCCGGCGCGGAAGGCGTTCGGGGCCCACCACCGCGGCCACCCACGCATGGGTGTCGAGCACGCATGCGTCAGGCATCGTCACCAAAGAAGGGGTCGTGGGCCCCGATCTCCTCGTCCAGGTCATCAAAGGCGCTGAAGAGGTCGTTCAGCGAGTCGGGAAGGATGAGGCTGCCGATCAGGGAGTCGGGCGGCTGCGCGGCGATCAACTTTACCAGTGGCCTGCCATGCCGGGTAACCACGATCTCGTCTCCGGTTGCCGCCACCTCACCGGCAAGCTTCAACAGGTGGGCCTTGAACTCGGTGATGGCAATCGTGCGGGTGGCCACCGGGGCCTCCTCGTCCGGTGATCGTGAATGACCACTAAGAGTGGTCATCACAGCCTACCGCACCCGCACGGTCACGGTGCCCGAGGTGCCCGCCTCGACCGGCCAGCCTCGCTCCCGGGGCACGCGCACGCGAAACGGCACCGTGAGCCCGCGGGCCTGGAATCGCCACGGGATGGCGAAGCTGCCATCGGCCTTGGCGCGCGCATTCACCACCGGCCGCCACACCTTGCGGAAGGGGTCGAGCCACTCGAGCACGATCGCCTTGCGGCCACCGGACGCACCCGGCGGCGGCCCGATGCGCCCGCGAAACACCACCGGCGCGCCCGTGGCGCGGGCCTCGTGCGCCGATGCCGCCATGGTCACGGTCGCGCGCACGTGCACACCCACGCGCGGGCCGGTGGGCACCGGCACGACCGCCGATCCATCGGGCACGCCGACGTCAACCGGGCCGCTCTGGAACGGCGTGGCCTTCATGCGAAACGTGCCGTCGGGCTCGGTGATCGCCACCCCCACCTGCCGGCCGTTCTGGCGCGCCACCACGGTGAAGTCCGGCCGGGGCGCACCGGCCCTGGTGGTGAGGCGACCGGTCACGGTGATCGCCGTGCCGTACGGGATTCGCGTGGTGCGGTAGGTCACGCCCTCCTTCACCTCGGGTGCCCCACCCACCAGGCCCAGGGTCAGGACGCCCTCGCGGGCCTCGTCGGCCATTCGGCCCGGGGCGCTGGCCACGGGTGCCCCGGCGGGCGGCGGCGGAGCGGCGCCGGGTGCGGTGCCCCCACCGCCGCCGGCGGGCGCCACCACCTCCATGGCGCGGGAGTTGCCGGCCACGTCGGTCACCTGCACGCGCATGCGACCGTCGGGCTCGGGAATGAGCGCGGGGTCGAGCGACATCACGCCCGATCCATCCGATGCCGGGCGTTCGACCAGCGTGCGCCAGGTCCAGCCATCCAGCCACTGCAGCCGCACCTTCTCCACGCCCGATCGGGAATCCTCGGCCGTCCACGTCATGCGCACCCGGCCGTCGGGCAGGGAGGCCAGGGCCGCGCGGGGCACGTCGGGAGCGGTGAGGTCGGTCCGCACCAGCCCCATGCGCTGCCCCACCAGCGTGGTCGAGAACGGCCCGCCGTTGCGCAGCCGCAGGCGCACCACGTGCACGCCGTCGGCAAGGCCCGTGAGGGGCACGTCCATCACCTCGCGCCCGGGCGCGTGGGAGTCCTGCGACAGGGGGATCCACTCACCGCGAATGCTGCCGTCGCCCGAGGTGTTCACCTCCACCTCCAGGTCGCCCAGCCCCAGCACGTTCTCCAGGTTGTCGCGCAGCGTCACGTCCAGGGGCAGGGTGGACGTCCACGCCGCGGGGATGGGCACGAGATCGATGCGGGGTGGGGTGGTGTCCACCACGATCTGCTCGGGCGCGGCCTGCTGGGTGACGTTGCCGGCCTCGTCGCGGGCGGTGACGCGCCATGAATGCAGGCCGTCGCCCAGGCCCGGACCCATGGTGCGCGCCACTCGCTGGCCACTGCTGGCACGGCCCACGCTGGCCACGGGTGTCCACGGCCCGGCCGTGCTGCCGCTGATCGAGCTGTTCACCTCGGCCGTGGCGTTCACCAGTCCGCTGGTGGCGTCGCTGGTGGTCCACGAGATCTCGGCCCGTCCGGTGGTTCCCACGTAGCCGGTGCCCAGGTCGCCCATCTCGGGCGCGGTGCGGTCAAGGTGCACGGTTGCCTGCGATCCCGCGCCGCCCGTGCCGTCGCCATCCACCTCCAGGCCAATGGTGTGCGTGCCATCGGCAATGCCATCCAGGCGCAGGTCGGTGTCGTGCTGGCCCTGCCCGGGTGCCCCGGCCCATCTCACCTGGCCGTCCACGGAAATGCGCTGGCCGGCGATGCCGTCGCTTCCGAAGTTGTCGGATGCCTGCCATCCCACGCGCGTCGTGTTCTGCCCATCGTGCACCCACCCGGCCGGCGTGCTCACGATCGCCGCCGCTGGCGCAGCGACATCGCGCACCACCACGCCCGGCCCGCCGATCCACCACACCCGCGCGTGCTGCTGCCGGCGCATGGTCTGCACCAGCTCCAGGTGCAGGTCGCACACGCCACCCGGAAGCCCCAGCCCGTAGTCGCGTCCGCCCGCGGGCGACTGCGGCATGCCCACGTCGCCCTCGGCCCACACGCGCTGGCCGTTGGCCGTCACCTGGATGTCGGCGTTCGACGCCGCGGCGTGGCGAAGCGCGCTCCACGAGATGGAGGCGATCTCGCTGCCGGGCACCGGGCAGCCCCAACCCATCGACCACGCGGTGCCGGGCGCGGCCGACGTGGTGGCGGCGGCATTCACCTGCACCGTGGCCGGGTTCACCTGGGCGGCGCTGGCCAGCGGCCCGGTGGAGAACGGGCCCGCACCCTGGCCGTAGAGGTTGCCCTCATTCGCCTGGGCGGTCGAGGCGCCGGCACCGGCCAGCAGCGCGGCACCGATGAGCACGAGGCCCCGAGGTGTGGTGTGCCGCGGGCGAGATGAGGTGGTCATGGTCCGAACTCCAACTCGGGTTGTGACGCCGGGGTCGCTGGCGCCGGGGACTGGTGTGGCGCCGCCGAGGGCGTCGGCGGATCGGCCCGGGCCGCACGGAACGCGTGCGATACCTCGCGTTGGTACCCGGCCTGTGCGGCGGCCTCGCGATGCGCCGCGCGGGCGCGGGCCTTTCGCTGCCGCTGCGCGCGTACCCGCGCAGCGGCAGCCGGATTGGGCGCGGGCGGGTACGACACCCGCGGTGCGGGCGCCGTGGTGGTTTCGCGGGGCGTCGAGGCATCTGCCGTGGTGGACACCGCCTGCGATATCTGCACGGCGGCAGGGTTCTGCCCATGCATGGTCTGGGCCACCACGGGCACGCCCGCCACCCCGGCGATGGTGATGGCCAGGGCGCCCGCGCCCACCTTGGCGCTCATCATCTGCGGCAGGTCGAGCAGGGCCTGCCAGGCGGACCCCACGGCCACCGTGGCTCGGGTGGTTCCGCGTTCCATCAACCCCATGGCCGGCGAGGGGTCGGGCACCGCGGCACCGGCCACGGCCGTGCCCACCAGGACCACGGGCACCAGGGCCATGAGGCCTGCATTGCTCTCGCGTCGGGCACGCAGCGCCGAGCGACAGATTCCGCAGTGGCGCACATGGCGCGACACGCTGCGGCGTTCCGACCCCGTGGCCTCGTGGTCGGCCACATGCTCCAGCGCGGGGCGAATGCGGGTGCAGCGCTCACCGGAGTTCAGGTCCATGTGCCAGGCGTTCAGGCGTTGACGGCCCTTCACGATGCAGCGTTCCACCTTGCGCTCGGTGAATCCCGTGAGAGAGCGGATCTCGGCGCGGCTCACGCCCGCGGTGCGCAGCAGCAGGCACACACGCTCGGCGTCGGACAGCGAGGTCATGGCGTCCTGAAGGGTTCGGTAGCGCTCGCGCCATTCGGCCACGGCATCGGGAGCGGCATCGGCCGCCGTTCCGGCATCGATGGCGTTGGTGATCACACCCTCGCCCGCAGGCGACTCGCGAATCCGGTGGCGCGAGATGCTGGTGGCCTCGTTCCGGATGACCACCTGCAGCCAGGCGATGAACTCCTGCAGGTCGCCGGTGGGCCCACGGGTGAGCGCGATCTCCATGCCGCGCTGGTAGGCGTCCTCGGCGTCCTCCAGCGTGGGTGCGAAGCGTGCGGCGTAGCGCAGCAGCCCGGTGGCACCGGCCATGGCGCTCACGCACAGGCGCCTGCGGGCGTCTGCGGCGTGCTCGCCCTGGTGGGAGGGCGGCTCGCCGGGGTGGTTGTTCGTGCCGGCGTGGTTCATGAGCGGTTCCGTCAGAAGCGATGCAGTGCGTGACGAGCAGGTTGATGAAATACATGTTGCATATATGGGGTGCGTGCAACGACACCCTCTTAACGTACGGGCCCCACGTTTGCTCCCCCCCTGGCGGTGCGAAATATCCCTCGCAGCGAGAAAATGCCGCCTGCCGCGGGGCGTAGGATCCTCGCCGTGAGCGCTCCTGGCCCCCATTTCCGGCGCGAAACCCGGCGCATCGTGATGTCGGAGATCGACCTGAGCCAGATCCACTTCACCACCGCCTACCGATGGATGGATCGTGGCCTGTGCGAGTGGTTGGCCGACCTGGGGTGGCCGTTCACGCGGCTGATCCAGGAGGGCGTGGGAATCCCCGTGGTGGAGACTCGATGCCGGTTCGACCGGCGCATCATGCTGGACGACATGATCACCATCGAGACCAGCGCGGGCGGGGTGGGAACCACGTCCTTTCGCAGCCGCCACAGGTTCCTGCGGGGCGATGAGCTGTGCGCCGAGGGCGAGCTGGTGCACGTGTGCCTGGAGCGCGAGGGGCGCACCCCGGTGCCGGTGCCGGAGTGGCTCAGGGCGGCGGCCACACCGAGCTGAGCCCGGGGCCGACGGGTCGCATCATTCCTTCGACCGCACCATCCTCACGCCTCACCCCTCGCGCCTCACGCCGAGCGACGTGCTGCCATCGCCCACGCCGGTGAGTGCGCCGGCCGCCTGATCGTCCGTGATGGCGCCGGGCGCCCGCGGCGCCGACGGGTGGTCGTCGCGGCCAGATGGGACGGGACGCGATTCGGTGCGAAGGCGCGCGTAAGTCGGCGCGTGCGGGCGTGGAGCCGTGGCGGCCACCTGCGCGACCCTCACAGGCGAATCGCATACGTCCCTGGAGGAGCCATGACCCCGTCCGCAGAGCCCGCCCATGCATGGATCGTTCCCGGTGTCCTCGCGGTGGCCGAGCGCCCGGGTGGAGGAGGCCGAAGCCATCGGGTGGCGCGGCGGCAGGATGAACTGGCGTGGTGGCAGCAGCAGGGCGTGCGAAGCATCGTGTCCGCCATGCGCAGCCGTCACGGGCTGGTGGAGTACGCGGTCGCGGGCTTCCAGGTGCGATGGCATCCCCTGAAGGACGTCGTCCAGGCGCGCGCGGAGATCCCGCGTCTGGCCGACGACGCCATTGAGCTGATGAACCGCGGATGCGGCGCGGTGCTTGTGCACTGCGACCGCGTGAGCGAGTGGCTGGCGGCGATCGACGCCACGCTTCGGCTGCGCATGGGGCGTGCCGCCGACGTGTCGGCGGCGCTGGCCCAGGCCGAGGCCGATGGGCTACCGGTGGGCACCCTGGCCCGCGAGCTGGTGGATGTGGGTGGGTTGCCTGTGGCGGGGTGACGCATTCACCGCCCGACGATGTGCCCGGACGCGTGCCGGGTGCCGACCGGGCCATCGTGCGGGGCGAGAAGATCGCGTACCTGCTCGACGAGCGGCGGCGGGTGCGTGGTGATCCCCGGGCCCGGGCTGCGTACAAGGCAGGCATCTTCTCGGTTGTCCTGGGCTTCACGGACTCGGGGCTGCTTCGTGACCGCCTGCTCGCCCATGTGAGGGGGCACCGTCCCGTGGATGTGGTTCGCGATCCGGATCACGGCCTCACGAAGTACGTCGTGGAGGGCCCCCTTCGTGGGCAGAACGGACGCAGCATCGGGATGAGGACGATCTGGGGCGTCTACGACGCGGATGCCACCCGGACCCTTCTCAGCGCGTATCCCTCGAAATCACGACCCGTCTAGGATGGAGCCCATGTTCAGGGAGATGGACATCGTTGAACTCGTCCGTGATGTCGACGTGGCTCACCGGGGCATGTCCGGGGTCGTCCTCGTTGACGAGGTCGGCGGCGCGTGCGTTGTCGAGGTCTTCGAGGCGCCGGGTGACACGCTGGACGTCCTGTTCATCCCGGGCGACGCCCTGCGACTCGTCGAGCCCGGTGAGGAGACCCGCTGCCGCTACGCGTCACGCGGGATCGACGCGGCGTCGGGCACGCGCGGGGCCTGACGACCGGTCGGTACGTGGCACCTGCGTGCCCGGACCCGGACGGGAACCCCGGTCGCCAGCCGTAAGAATCCCGTGAGGATGGTGTTTCCTCTCCGCTCATGCGCTTGAAGGGCGTCCCCGGTTGCCCCTAGCCTCCCGGGCGGCCCGAGCGCCCCGCGAGCAGGTGGGGTAAGGCAGCCCTGCCGCCCCGCGTCCCCGCACCGAGGAGTTACCCGCCCGCATGCGCATCCGCTCTCGCACCATCGCCACCCGTGTCGGTATCGCCGCACTCTCCATCGCCGTGCTTGCGGGGTGCGGGGGAGGTACCGCCCAGCCCACTGCGCGGCGGGGCACGGTTGCCGGTATTCCCGCCACGTCGCCCATCGCGGGTATCCAGGATGACCGCGTGTGGCAGGTGGGGGCCAATGCGGCAGCCGACCGCGTGCAGACCATGACCCGCATGGGCGCACGCATCATCCGTGTCGACCTGCGCTGGGACATCGTGGCGTCCACGCGTCCGCGGCGTCCGAAGGATCAGAACGACCCCGCCTACGTGTGGGACGCCTACGACCACATCGTGGACGCGGCCGCCCAGCGCGGCGTGCGGGTGTTGTTCACCGTGTGGGGAACACCTGCGTGGGCCGCCGATCCGGCGGTAAAGAAGAGCGCACACTTCCCGGACTACGCCCGCCGCCCCCTGAAGGCAGGGGACTTCGGCAACTTCGCCTATGCGGCGGCGTCGCGCTACACACCGCGCGGCGTGCGCGAGTGGGAGGCCTGGAACGAGCCCAACATCCCGCTGTTCCTGCGTCCGCAGTTCGTGAAGCGCGGTCGCACCTGGGTGGGCGTGTCGCCGGTCACATACACGGGCCTGGCACGGGCCTTCTACGTGAATGTGAAGCGGATCGACGCCAAGGCGAAGATCGCAGGCCTGGTCACCGCGCCGGCCGGGGATCAGTGCCCGTCATCGTGCCCGAAGAGCGCCGATGCGCGCATGACCCCGTCGGCGTTCCTGACGGCCATCGCCAAGCCCTCCCTGCGTCCACCGATGACCGTGGTGAGCCACCACCCGTATCCCATCACTACGCCCCGCGACACCAACTTTCCCGGGTCGTCGTACATCGACCTCTACAACATCGATCGCTTTCAGCGTGAGGTTGACAAGACGTACCTGAAGGGCAAGAGGATCTGGCTCACCGAGTTCGGCTTCTCCACCGAGAAGGTGGCCGAGTACAGCCTGCGCGTGGGGTATGGGGAGCAGGCCCAGTACCTGCAGGACGCCTACCGGCGGGTGCGTTCCAACCGCCGCATCGGGATGTTCATCTGGTACTTCCTGCAGGACAACGGTGCGTGGGGTTCGGGCCTGCTGCAGCAGGACGGCACCGCCAAGCCCGCCGCGGAGACCTTCTCCATCCCCATGGCACCCACGTCCCGCCGCCCCATCGCCGCGGGCGCCAAGGCCACCCTGGTGGGGCAGGTGCGCACCGCGCGCGCGGCCACGCAGGCGAGCATCCAGGCGCGCGCCGGCGACCAGTGGACCACCGTCGCCAATGTCACCACCGGCAGGGACGGATCCTTCGCCGTGGTTGTGCGCCCCCGTGCCACCACCAGCTACCGGGCCACGTGGACCGGCGATGTGCCGAGTGGTGGCAGGCAGACGCGCACCAGCTACCCGGTGTCCATCCGGGTGAAGTGATCCGTGCCGCCCCGGTCACTCCACGAGCGGGTCTGATGACGCATGATCACCCCCCGCCGGGCGTGCCCGTGGGTGGCGATGCGTGGTGCGCTTATCACCGCTCCCATGGCCGCGCGGGTACGCTGGCACCGTGAGTTCCTCCCCTCCTCCTCCAACTCGGCCGGCCCCCGCGGAGGCGGGAGAGCGGCGTGCCACCCGCGATTCACGGTTCGTGCCATTGCTCCGGGGGCGCCAGAATCGCAACTACCTGCGGCGCGTGGCATCGGTTGCCGCGCTGGTGGCGATCGACGTGGCCTCGGCCTTCCTGGGCCTCTACGCGGTGCTGGCCTTCAAGCTGTGGGTCACCGAGCAGCCCGTCGACTCGGGCGCCGTCTGGTCGGTGGAGCAGAAGGCCCTGCCGATCGTGACCGTCACGCTGGTGCTGGTGTTCGCCAAGAACCGGCTCTACGCCGAGCGCGAGGAGCGCGGTGGGTCGGCCCGCGTCCTGTCGTCGGTCACCATTTCCACGCTGATCGTGCTGGCCCTGGTGCTGGCGAGTGGGTGGCGCTTCCAGACCTTCTACGTGTTCTACTCGTCGTGGTTCGCGATCTCGGTGCTGGTCATCGTGCTGCGCGCCTCGTGGGACAGCGTCACCGCGCTGGTTCTCGACTGGGTGGCGTTCGAGCGCCGGGCCCTGCTGGTGGGCACACCCGACATGACCACGCCCATCGCCGAGAGCCTCGAGCGGTCGGGGCACGATCGCCACGGCGTGTCGTACCGCGTGGTGGGGTGCCACGCGCTGGTGGAGGGGGTGGGCACCGGGGGGGAGGGCCTCGCCGCCGCCGCGCTTGATCGCATGATCGACCCGGCCGTGATCGACGAGGTCATCCTGGCGGGTGCCGCCGGGCGCGACCGCCCCATCCTGGATCTGCTCGACGTGTGCCGCCGCAGGGGCATTCCCGTACGCCTGGCGCCCACCACCGCGCAACTGCTGTCGCACTCGATCCGGGCGGTGCCCGCGCCCGGCCTTCCGCTGTTCGAGCTTCGCCCGCCGGTTCTGTCGGGGCTCGCGTTCCTCGCGAAGCGGGCCTTCGACCTCGTGGTGGGGTTCCTGCTCATCGTGCTGCTGTCGCCCTTGCTGCTGCTCACGGCCATCGCCGTGTGGATCGAGGACCGCGGGCCCGTGCTCTTCCGCAGCCGCCGCATGGGCGTGGAGGAGCATCCGTTCGACTGCCTGAAGTTCCGCACCATGCGCGTGGGCGCCGATGTCCAGCAGCCGGAACTGGAGGGCAGGAACGAAGCCGACGGCGCGCTGTTCAAGGTGCGCGACGACCCTCGCATCACACGCGTGGGCAAGGTATTGCGGCGGTTCTCGATCGACGAGATCCCGCAGTTGTTCAACGTTCTGGCGGGCGAGATGTCGCTGGTGGGTCCGCGGCCGCTGCCGGAACGCGACTACCTGCTGCTCGACGACCTTCACCGCAAGCGCTACCTGGTGCTGCCGGGAATGACGGGCCTGTGGCAGGTGAGCGGCCGGTCGGACCTCATGTTCGACGAGCTGGTGCGGCTCGACTTCTATTACATCGAGACGTGGTCGATCTGGCTTGACCTGGTCATCCTGGTTCGCACCATCCCCGCGGTGCTGTTCAAGCGAGGTGCCTATTGAGTGCCGAGCCCGATCCCGATCGACTGCTGGCCGAATTGCGCGACGCCGCCGGCGAGCCCGCGCTCGCGCCGTTGCGCGTGGCCGACCCCGCGCCGTCGGCACGGCAGGGAATCGCGGGTCGCACCGTGGGGGCGTCGCGCCGCGCGGTGATGCGCCTCATCACACCCGCCCTGGCCGACCTGGTGGCCCAGCTCGAGCGTGATCGCCACCGCATGCGTGCGGAGATCGCACGCCTCGAGGCCCGCATCGCGGACCTCGAGGGCCGTTCGGGCGGCCCCGGCTCCCCGGGGTAGGCCATGGGCCTGGCGTTCGTGGTGCAGCGCTACGGCGCCGAGGTGGCGGGTGGCGCGGAGGCCCTGTGCCGCGATACCGCCCGTGCGCTGGTGCGCGCCGGTGAGCACGTGACCGTGTACACCACCACCGCCCGCGACTACCTCACCTGGGCTCCGCACTACGCGTCCGGTACCGGTGACGATGATGGTGTGACCGTGAAGCGCTTTGCGGTGGAGCCACCCGACCCGGCTCGTGCCGCCGACCTGGTGCGCCACCTGGGCCTGTCTCCCGGCGACCCGACTCGTGAGAGCGAGTGGGCACGGGCCCAGGGTCCGGTGTCCGTGCCGCTGCTGCGGGCGCTCGCCGATGACCGGGACGGCTATCGCGCCGTCGTCCTGTGGACCTACCTCTATGCCACCAGCCAGATGGCCATGCCGATCGTGCGCGACCGCGCCATCCTCGTGCCCCTCGCGCACGAGGAGCCCATGCTGCGGTTCGACCTCACCCGGGGGGTGGTGCGAATGGCGCGGGCCCATGCCTTCATGACGCCCGAGGAGCGCGCGCTGGTCGAGGAGATGGTGGGTACCGGCGACGCGCCGGGTGTGGTGGTGGGCGCCGGCCTCGACCCGTCGCCCGATGGCGATGCCGCGCGGGCCCATGCGGGCCGTGCGCTGCCACTGCGCTTCGCCCTGTACCTGGGTCGCGTGGATGCCGCGAAGGGTGTGGACGCCCTGGTGCGTGCGCACTCTGGCTACCGGGCGCGCGGTGGCGACCTGGGGCTGGTGCTGGCGGGCCGCGCGGCCGCCGGGCTCACCCTTCCCGAGTGGGTCGTGACGACCGGATTCATCTCCAACGAGCAGCGCGCCGACCTGCTGGCCGCCGCCGACGTGGTGGTGCTGCCCTCTCCCTACGAGAGCCTGTCGCTCGTGGCCCTCGAGGCCTGGCGCGCGGGACGCCCCACGCTGGCGTATGCCCGCGCGGCCGTTCTCGCCGGCCAGACGGCCCGATCCGGAGGGGGTCTGCTCTACACCGGCCCTCATACCTACGGGCGCCAGCTCGCCCGCCTGGCGGCATCCGCCGATGAACGCCTGGCCCTGGGTGAATCGGGACGAGCATTCGCGGGGCAGTGGACGTGGGACGCCTGCATCGCCCGCTGGCGCGAGCTGATCGCGTTGATGCCGCTCGCCCCCTGACTCGCGTCACAGCGCGCGAGACACATGCAGTGCGCATGCAAGGGCGCGCACCGGAGGCCCAATCGCCCATGGGCACGCCAGATGCAGCCGGTGGAAACGCTGCGTGGCACCGGGGGTCCCGGGTCTCGGGCCGCTACTCGGGAATGAGGCCCTCCTCGCGCTGCCAGGCGCGCATCGTCGCCCACGCCAGCACCAGGCCGGCGTATGGGGCGGCCTCGCGAACCTTCGCCGCCACCTCGGTGGCGGTGGGGGTGCGGCCGGCAAACCACGTGGTCGCGGCGTGGCGGACAACCGCGGAGTCCACGGCCACCACGTCGTAACGGCCAAGCAGCAGGCACAGGAAGCCCGCGGTCGTGGGGCCGATCCCGGGCAGGGTGGCGAGCAGCCGCATGACGTCCGGGTCGTCAAGGGCCGGGATCTCGCTTTCCATCCGTGCAATGCGTCCGTCGGCGGCCAGGCGGTCGAGCGCCACGATGCTGGCGGCGCGGTAGCCCACTCGGGCATCGCGGCGCAGTACGTCCTCGCCGGCTCGGGCGATGGCTCCCGGCTGCGGGAAGGCGCCGCTCTCCCCCAGTCCCGCGATGCTGTTGATCGACTTCACGGCCTGCGGCCAGCGCGTGTTCGTGGCGCACACCGCCTTGACGGCATCCTCGTGCAGCGACGTGCCCGCCAGAAAGCGGCCCGCCCGTGCCCGGCGCAGGCCCTCGCCAAGCGCGGGGTCCACGCACGTGGCGGCATCGGCCAGGCCTCCCACCGGATGATCCACGCACAGCATGCGTCGCACTCGGGCCACCGCGGCGTGGGTGTCGTCGTCGCTGAGGGCACGCTCGGCGATCACCTGCACGCCACCCGTCGCGGGGCGCACCCCGATACGCGCCACGCCACCGGGCAGGTGCTCGTTCCGCGACAGCGTCTCGGCGCCGGGGTCCCACTCGAACGGGGCGGTCTGGAACCAGCCGTGGCTCACCACCACGCGCTCAAGGCGGAACGGCCCGGCCACCTGCAGCCGAGCCACCGAAACGCTCACTGGGGCTTCAGCAGGTGCTGATAGGTGCGCACCACGTCTTCGTGGGAATCGCTCACCATGGGATCTCCCATCAGGTCGTCACCGCAACGCGCGCGAATGAGGTCCACGAGCAACTCCGTGACCAGCCGCTCGAAGCCCGGGGGCACGTCGGCGCGAATGCGTACCCAGAAAAGGCCGTTGCCCAGGTCGTCGGTGCGCGTGATGACGGGGGGCGACACGAACCGCGCGTCCTTCGCCGGCACCAGTGATGCGGCATCGGCCACGGCGCGTCGCACGCCCTGGGAGTCGCGTACCAGCACCCCGATCTCCATGTCGCGCGCGAAATGCGAGAGTCGCCGCACGGCCTTGATCTGCGAGTTGGGCATGAACAGCATGTCGCCCGAGAACGTGCGCACCACCGTGGCGCGCAGCCCCAGCTTCTCCACCACACCGATGGGAAGGGTGGAGTCCAGTTCCACGAGGTCGCCCACCGCGAACTGGTTCTCGAACAGGATGAAGAAGCCCGCCACCACGTCGGTGAGCAGCCGCTGGGCGGAAAAACCCAGCACCACCACGACCAGCGCGCCACCGGAGAGCGCCGCCACGCTGTCGGCACCGAACACTGCCGACACGATTCCCACGATGGCTGCCAGCACCACCAGGTAGCGCGCGCCCGCGGCCAGTGCCGACACGGCAGTCTGGCGCTGCCGGGCGGCACCCGGTTGAACGCCCGCCACCACGCGCGTGGTGGACGCGCGCTCGATGCGCCGCACGATCGCCAGCGCCGCCGCGGCCACGACGACGATGACGACCACCCAGATGATGCGGTCGGGCCAGTCGACCACGCCGAATATGTATGCCGGCTGAATCACCTAGAGAACGGGCAGGTACCGCTCCAGCTCGAAGGGCGTGATCTGCACGCGGTACTCCTCCCACTCCGCGCGCTTGATCTCCACGAAGCGGCTGTGGGTGTGCTCGCCGAACGCCCGCAGAAGCAGCTCCGATGACGCGCCGATCTCGATGGCCTCTCCCAGCGTCTCGGGCAGGGCCTCGATGCCCGCCCGCCCGCGGTCCTCGGGGCCCAACTCGTAGAGGTTGGTCTCCATGGGGGCCGGCAGCTCGTAGCCTCGCTCGATGCCGTCCAGCCCGGCGTGCAGCAGTGCGGCGAATGTGAGGTACGGGTTGCAGGCAGGGTCGGGGCAGCGAAGTTCGGCTCGGGTGGCCCGCTCCTTGCCCGGGTGGTACATCGGCACGTGGATCAGCGCCGAGCGATTCCTGCGGCTCCACGCGATGTACACCGGTGCCTCGTAGCCGGGCACCAGGCGCTTGTACGAGTTGACCCACTGGGCGAACACGCATGACAGCTCGCGGGCGTGGCGCAACTGCCCGGCGATGAAGGCCTTGGCCACGTCGGACAGCAGGTACTCGTCGTCCGGATCGAAGAACGCGTTCTGCTCGCCCCGGAACAGGCTCTGGTGCGTGTGCATTCCCGAGCCGTTCTCGCCGTGCAGCGGCTTGGGCATGAAGGTGGCGTAGATGCCGTTGCGGTGGGCGACCTCCTTCACCACCGTGCGGTACGTCATCACGTTGTCCGCCATGGTCAGCGCATCGGCGAACCGCATGTCGATCTCGTGCTGCGACGGGCCCACCTCGTGGTGCGAATACTCCACGGTGATCCCCATGGCCTCCAGTGACAGCACCGTCTCGCGGCGAAGGTCCGACGCGGCATCCAGCGTGGTCAGGTCGAAGTACCCACCGCGGTCGAGGGTCTCGGTGCCCTCGGACGTCTTGAAGTAGAAGAACTCAAGTTCGGGACCGATGTTGTACGTGTCGAAGCCCATCGACTGCGCGCGCTCCAGGGCTCGGCGCAGGATCTGCCGGGGGTCGCCCTCATACGGGGCTCCGGTGGGCACCCGGATGTCGCAGAACATCCGTGCCACTCCCTGCACCTCGGGCCGATACGGCAGCACCTGGAACGTGGACGGGTCGGGCATGGCGATCATGTCCGACTCCTCGATCGCGTTGAAGCCGGTGATCGACGAGCCGTCGAAGCCCATTCCCTGGTCCAGCGCGTCTCCGAGTTCCCCCGCGGTGATCGCGAAGCTCTTCAGATGCCCGAGGATGTCGGTGAACCACAGGCGGATGAACTTGATGTCGCGCTCCTGGACGAGCGCCAGAATCTCATCGCGGGTCATGGCAGGCCTCTCACGTGACGGTCATCCTCGGGCGAGGCGACGCTAACAGGCGACGCCCCCCGAAAACGGACTCGGGGCGCCCGACGGCGCCCCGAGTGCTGCCACGGGGGTGGTCGCCCGGGGCTACTTGACGAACAGCATCTCCTGATACCTCGGCAGCGGCCAGAAGTCGTCGGCCACGATGCCCTCCAGCTGGTCGGCCACCTCGCGCACGGCGTCCATGGCGGGCAGCACCGTGTCGCGCATGTACACCGCGTGCTTCAGCAGGGTGGCGTGCGGGTGGTTGGCGTTCACCTTGTCCAGCCCGCGGATGGCCGTGACGAATGCCTCGGTGAGGCCACGCACCTCGTTGGTGAGCGCATCGATACCGGCGCTCTCGCACAACTCGATGTGCCGAAGGGCAGCCGGCAGCAGCAGCGTGCGCGCCATGCTGGCAACGGTCTCGGCCTCGATGTTCACCTTGGTGATGTACTGCTCGAAGGACACCTCATAGCGGGCCTGGAGTTCCCGCTTGTCCAGCACCTTGTACTTCGAGAACACCGACACCGTGGACGCCAGCACCATCTGGGGCAGGGCGTCCGGCGTGGAGCGCAGGTTGAGCAGACCGCGCGTCTGGGCCTCGTTCTGCCAGGCCTCGCAGTAATTGTCGCCGCCGAAGACCACGCGGGCGTGCGCCGTGTAGATGTCGCGCACGACCTCGATCACGGCCGTCTCCCACTTGGCGTCCCGCTTCACCAGCTTATTCTTGAACTCGGCCGACATGGCATCCACCGACTCCGCCACGATCGTGTTCAGCACCGTGTTGGGCAGGCTGAGCGACTGGTTCGACCCGAGCGCCCGGAATTCGAACTTGTTGCCGGTGAAGGCGAACGGGCT
>ORJL011691027.1_pt1 | contig 35366 bp, 53 predicted proteins | sample 1779941 | NCBI WGS metagenome assembly ORJL01 (sample SAMEA104232317, study PRJEB22302) | groundwater metagenome | biome: forest; feature: aquifer; material: groundwater | place: USA | collected 2011-08-07 | depth 5.8 m | reverse complement strand
TTAAGAATTTTTACAAAGTATTTTTTACAATTTTTTGCTAATTGCCCCTACTAAGAATTTATCTAACGTTATAGGAGTCTCATCGAATTGAAAGAGGATTGATAGTGAAGACCCCGGTCTGAGGGGTCTTCACTATAGCGCCGCCGAAGTGGGGACGCCCATCTGTAACTTTACTAAGGTAGCACTTAGTAGTAGATGGTGTCAAGCTTGCAGTGGTGTCGACTACACCCACTTCGGCGAGAATGTGGGAGAAGAAAACCAAGATGCAAAGACGAGATACCTATACCTACTTGTTTAAGGTAGGTAACAAGGTTCTTCACGGCGGTATAACCAAAGACCCTGAACGCCGTGAAGGCGAACACCAACGGAATCTCAATCAGAGCGGACACATCTTTATTATCGGTAACTGCAAAACCAAAGATGGTGCTCGTGATTGGGAAGCCAAGAACGGCTGGTAGCACTTGGGAGGGAGGGATGCTTCATGCCCCTCCCTCCTCTTTTTGTTTGTTTTACCTGTTTGTAAGGGAACATCGCCTTTAGAAATATCATCTAAAATTATCGCGACCGAAAGGGCCATTAGAACAAGCCCAATCCCGAAACCGATTAACCATCCATTTATAAAGGCTTTCTTTCTAGCACTGAGCATCCTGGACACCTCCGTTTAAGTATGTTTCCGCAAAACGGGTTGTTAATTAGCCGGTAGTCGTTTTTACGGCAAAAAACGCATGGGAAAAATTCGGAATCCGATATGTAACGTATTGTGAAATTGTGCTTAGCAAGGCAAAATAACCGTGAGGTCGATATTTAAGTTTGCTTTTATCCCCTCGTATACCTTTGAGTCCTCGAAAGCCGCGAACCTTATATCCCATTTTAGTTAAATCATGGGTTGTCCAACCAGATAGGTGATTCTGATACTCATTGCTATCAACCAGGTTATTATGCAGATAGCCATTAGGCGTAAAAATGATAATTTTGTTACACCAGCTTTCGGCTTTAGTCAATAAAGCCTCTCCCTGCTTTTTGCTTAGATGTTCAAGCACATCCAGCAGAACCATTGCATCAAAGGATTTTTCCGGGAAAGATAAAGTTGTTATGTCAGCGCATCGACAGTCTTTATAATCATTATTAGCGATGTGGGTTTCGACATACGGCTTGTGAATGTCATAAGCAATTGTTTTTTGCCCTAAGCCAATGGGTAGAATCGGGGATGCTTCACCACAACCTAATTCGAGTATGTTCTGGCTGTTCCTTAACTCGTCAAATAACATACTTCTAAATACCTTTGCATCATGTTGCTCGCAGCGCCCATGAAGTTGGCCATAGCAGTTCACATATAGACAATTAGCGAAGCTTCTTAGCGTGATATAGCGCCTACCATCCAACCATCGTAAATATTTGTCGTGATCATCATTCCATTCTTGGAAAAAACATTTTGGACAATAAGGATATTTGATACTCCCTTTATAATTATCTGTTTGGTTTCCGCACTTAACGCAAATAGCTTTCATTTTTTGTTTATACCCCTTCTCCTTTTTCCAAAAAATAAATTGATAGCCTCGACCATGCTCATTTTAGCTGCGTTTTTATACTCCACAATATCGCCAGTAGTGGTCATTTTGAGGCTAAATCACGCCTGAGAGCGCCTATGGCTGCCGGGGTCACTTTAGCCTCACTTTTTTATTTTGGAAAAATCCTATTTACTTCCAAACCTTTTCCGCAGTTCCTGGAGCCGGATATCCAACGGCGAGAGTTCTTCGACCGTCTCTTGAAGTTTTTCTGTTGACGACAATATCTCGAGCAAAGGTGTGTCTGTGTTTTGTACTTCTGGTGCTTTATTATAACCAGCCAAGGCCGCCGCCCAGGTCCTGAGGAAAGGATGTATCGCGTAGATCTGCCGGTCGACGGTGTACGGATCATCGCTAACGCCGGCCGTGTCAGAATATTCGCCCATCATTGCCGACTCCATAAAGTAGCGGCCTTTTGCCTGTTTGCTCCAGCCAGTATATTCAGCCCAAATAGACGGCGCCAGTCTGTTCTTTGGCAGCAGGTTGGCGAACAGGCTGGTTAAGGTCCTTCGGATTGAATGCCAGCCATAACCGTCATCCGGCAGCTCGAGCTCTGCCTTGAGGCATATCCGGTTGAAGATCTGTGAAAGGCTTCCGGTCGAATGCTCCCCGGCCCAGTCCAGTAATAATACCGGTTTTATTTCCTCGGGTATCAAATGAGTAACCGGCAAGCTGCGGTGGACGCCTTTAATCAGGATGGTCTTCTCATTAAAATCGCGCTTGTTAATTTGTGCCATGGCCTCGCGCCGGCAGGCCCAGGTCGTCGATATCGCCAGGTAAAAGCGTTCGGCTTTGCTATACTCGCCCTGGTGCATAATGATCTGGTCGATCTGGTCAGGCTTCAAAAAGGTTTTCTTGGGACCTTCTTTCGGCGTCGGCCGGTCTTCCCGGGTAAACGGCCATTCGACGCCATTGGCCAAACAGAGCCGCTTTAATCCAAAGAACTCGGTCCGTAAGGTCCGCTCGGAAATCCCCGCATCGCGCCGGCGCGCGATATAAAGGTCAATATCGGTGCTGTCGAAATCTTGCTTGTTAAGTCCGTCCAGGAAGCGCGTTGCCGTCTGCATATAATTATTGATGGTCCCTTGTGCTTTTTGTCGGGTGCCGGTGAGTCTTAGCCTGAGCTTTTCAATACGCGGATCGTTTCCCATATCATCAGTTTATCATGCCTTGTCAATAGTGTTAATTTTGAGGCAAAATAAACTTTTTAGCGAAACCTGACAAATTGCGCAGGTCGCAAAATATTAGTGAAAAGAAAAGCCCCGGCTGTTAAGAGGCGGGGCAACCCCTAAAAGACTTTATCTTGGGCCCTAATAAGGGCATCGGGTTCTAAACGTCTGTTTTTTGAATGGTTTATCTCCTTTTGACAAATACAGGTCTAATTTCTACCGGTTCATCGTCTATTGCTTTCTACTCTTTGCAGCCGGCAAACTTCTGTTTAGGTATATAACTCCGAACACAACCAAAATCCATGGTAACACTTTAAATACTTGGTCCCATGTATTAGTAGGCGGACCTGGCAATGGTTCTGGAATTGTGCCGATTCCGATTGGAATAGAAACTATTTCTGGCCCGATAAATATTTGAATGGGATATATGGCGATTATTTGAATGGTAGCTTGAGCTACTACAACAGGCAAAACGACATCAAAATCAACATTCCCAGCGAGGTTTGTAAGTCCCTCAGCATAAATTGGCGCGAAATTAGTGTCGCTGATGCTCAGGGTCACTTTCACATTCGGCGTTGGTAACCCTATAACAGTACCTCTGCAATTTACAGCAATATGCAAAGGATCACCAGGATTAAATTGCCTTGTTGAAATAAGATTACCTGGAGGATATTCTAGCTTTACCGTTGTAGGCATGACTGATTCCCCCTTTTAAACTACTTTCGCCCATGCGGAGCTTGCATCGATTTCAGTCACCGGGAAAGCAACCTGGCCGATGATTCCGGGCCCTTCCATGATGTATGAAAGCACGTCGTTAACTTTCCAAATTCCGTCAATCGTGTAAACCCCCTCTACTCCCACCTGCGTCAGTTGGTCCCCGAGCTGGTACTTAGATGTGGTTTTAGTCCGGCTCCAGAGAAAGACGCCGCCAGCAACCAAGAGTGCGATTGCGAATAGGCTTATACCTTTAGTCTTTGTTTTCGTAGCCATTTGCCTTTTACCTGCCTTATAGTTTTGCCCATTCTGAGGAAACGTCGACCACATCAACCCGGGCGGTGAACTGTATGCCTTGCTCCTGCCATAGCAGAACGTAATTCAGAACGCCATCGATCGTCTGAAGGCCGATTACTTTATATGTAGCTGCGGTGTTAGGCGGGTTATACAGGATATCGCCAATTTTGTATTTTGTGTTCCCTTTATTCTTCATAAAGAGATAAATCCCCAGCCCGATTGCTGCGACGCTATTACTGAATCCGTCTTTTTCATTTTGTGAGTACCCCCTTTTAATTATTCTGCGGCGTCTTTCTTGGCCTTCTCAAATCCTGGACACTTTCCCCAAGGACACATAGTGGCTTTTTCCACCTTACCAAGCCTCCAAAATACCGCCGTTGTCTGCGCGAGCTGCGCACTGAACAAAATACCGAAAAGCCCAAGAACGAATCCTTCAGACATGCATTTTTCTCCTTACAAAAACGAACCTCACCCTCTTTAACCGACCGCTATTATATTTGTGAGCCAGAAGAATTTATCGCTATAGGTTCCATCGGACCTTAAAACCACGCCTCGGCAGAACGCGTTAAAGACGCCGGACGGAAGCCCCCATTCCTGCCCGGGCCCTGGCGGATTGAATCCGATTATGGCATCGAAGGGCGGAAGTCCCGGCGCCTGCTCATAGGTGTAAATTGCGTCGTATCGTTGCCGTGTCACCGTGCCGGGCATTTCGTTGTCCCGGTAAAAATACATTTGGAGATGAACCGTAGTGACATCGCCGCCTTTCTGCCAAAAGGATAAAAGGTCATTACGCCAGTTGAAATAAATATCGGTAGGCGAGTTTACCGGTATAGGTTGTGCCAGTTTGGCATACGGCAGCGTCCACGTCCGTACGCCCTCAACCCAGGGGCTTCTGAATACATCGGTGCGCTGCCCTATCTCTACCAGGGGATTCTCAAATACTCCGGTGATGCTGATGCCGAGGTCACCCAATGATAGTTCAAGCCCTGTTGGAGGAGGAGGGGGCGGCGGTGCAGGTACGGGAACCATCGACATATTTAATTGTTTGCGTTCATTATTCGACAACATTATTTCTAAGATTTCGTCATAATAGCCGTCTTTGACGAAAGTCACCTTCCGAGTGCCAGCTTCCAAACCTGTGACCTCATAGCGTCCGTTGATATCCGTTACGGCTACTCTTATGCCTAAGGTGTTTTCAACGTAAACATGGACATTATTTAAAGGAGCTCCGGACTCTGTTGTGACCACGCCGTACAGACTGGCAGTTGCTCCAGTGCTCACCGGCGTCATTTTGACATTTAGAAGGTTATTCCCTTCAACAAGGGTAACGGACTTATCGACAGGCTCGAACAGATGGTCAAATCCAACGTCCTTCCGGAACCCGACTGTATAGGCACCCAAGTCAATATTGTCAATATAGTAATCGCCATTCACATCGGTAACCGTCTGAAAGTTGGTCAAATAGACATATACCGATACCCCGGGAATGGGGACATTATTTAAATCGGTAACCTTGCCATACAGGTTTGCTTTTCCCGCCGGCGGAGGTGGTGGAGGAGGAGGTGGTGGTGTTGTGCCACCGCCTAAATATTTCGATAATAACCATAGTCCACCGCCGATTATCCCGACGGTTAATAGTCCGCTACTATCCTTTTTATTCGCCATGATTCTTTCTCCACCTTTATTTGCTCATGTAACCGGTCTGCCCACCCGGGTTAAAAATGAAATACCATGTCTCGCCGGGTTGCGGTATCCAGGTGTTGTAGCTGAATATCGGTCCGACAGCCGTAACACCGTCATCCAGGTAGACTTCCGCAAACGTCGAGCCGTGCCCGAAATTGTAATTTGAAACTTCTATCGGGTCATAGATGGTATGCCAGCCGAAGTCGAGGAATCCATTCAAAAATGAATCATACACTCTCAACAGCCAGCGGTCCGCGGTTGGCAAACGCTCGGTAAAACCGGAAACATACACACGGAATTTTTGCGGAATTTGAATCGCAGGCTGCATATAAACATTAAGCTGGGTTGCTTCTGCAACAAGGGCAACCGTTTTTATTTGGTCAATATAACCTGTCTTTTTAAAATTGATAGTGTAATTACCGGGTGCCAACGAAATATTGTAATTGCCTGACAAATCAGTCGTTCCGGATAAGCCGGGCTCAAGTACTGAGACACCAGCCAAGGCGGCACCGGTCGTCGCATCGGTCACCTTAACAAAAAGGTTTACTTTACCGGGTGGCGGTGTGCTGCCGTTTTTTGTAAATAGATAAATGGCGCCGGCAATCAATCCCAGCGCTAGCAGATTATTTTCGTTTGTCTTTTTCTTTTTTGCCATTATTCTTTTTCCCCCTATTCGGACTCAATCGGCCGTACGCTAAGACCAAGCCCAGCGCGCCAAGCCCGAATTCTAACCAGGGCAAGACTACTGTCGTGCCGCTGCCAGGTCCATTGCCGCTGTCGGGTATAAATGTTGCCGTCAAAGTCATATTTTGATTCATGATTACCTGAATGTTCGGCTGAGAGCTGTTTATACTGCCCTGCCAGCCCTGAAATACATAGCCAGAGAAAGGCATTGCAGAAAGGTTGATGTTTACCCCGGAATTAACATCGTAGACGCCTGGCGCCGGAATTACGGTGCCGCCTTCGCCGGCCGCGATAATCAAGGTATAAGAAGTTTGATGCAATGGTTTGGTCATTCTTCTCCGTACCTGGCCTGTTTTAAATCGGTCAACTCTTTCTTTACCTTACTGAGGGATAAAGCTAAATCATCGACGGTAAGGCTACCTTTATTTGCTATCCCGCCTTGGATCCGGTTGCCAAAAACGTCAATGCCGGCTCCGGTCAGGAAAGCCATTATCAGGTCCCGAGCGGTTATTAATTGTGTAGCTTCGCTGAATGCTACCAGCGCCAGCGCCGCGGTGATCGCCCTCCAGACATTGCCGATAAATTTCCGGCCGTCGAATGGTTCATGTGTATTCCACCAGCCGGCGAAACCTGAGCCTAGAGCACCCAGGAAAGCGGCGATTGCAACAGTAATCAAGTTAAACTCCACGATGTTTCCTGATGTTCCTTTTTCTTAGCCATAACGAAAGGCCGAAAACACTCAACCACACGAATGCGGTCGTTCCCAAGATAACTAAATCTTTAGTCTGCATCTTTAAATTAGCCTCCCAGCCAATAATTTTGCTGCGGCACCGCCGAACTTCAAGCCTGGAATCGAAGGCGGGTCAGGGCCATCCCAAGAGCCTGGTTCAGGAGCAACATATTTACGGATAATCCAGTTGTCAAAGTCGAAGCCTTGATAGTAAAAATCGGTATATGGTTCAGAAACAATAAGCGTCCGCCCGTTGGCAAAAGCTTTTACGCTGCCTTTAGCAATGGAAGCGGGTCCGCTTGGGAGAATGCTGACGCCTCTTACAACGTCTACAATGTCGCATTTATAGTTAGTTCCATCATCCCAAATTCTTAGCCGGCAAATGCCATGCGTGCCAAAATAGGTCGCACCTGCCGCCCACGCTGTACCATTCCAATAATTAGGCGTCCCGGAACCATCGTAGTAAATGATAAACCATTTACTTGAATTCGCCTGCCCTGAGACTAAGGGTAATCGAGCACCGATAAAACGCAACATCGGATTTATTACTGCCGCCGCCGCACAAGCCGGCACCCCCGCGTTATCAATCAAACCGCATAAATTATTGTCGGAGACGCTGCCAGCAGCATCTCGTATATTGTCGTCAACAAGAATATCCAGCATGAAATTACCCACCGCGCCGAGGTTTTTACCGACTATCCATGCGTCGGCGTTTGCAGCACCTTTTGCATGCAAAATCCTGCCCTGGGGCATCAGTGACATACATATGGTCGTGTTATAAACCAGGCTCGGGTCGTTATTCATGGACTGCCACCAGACCCGTACTTCCGAACAGCTACTTTCAACATCATCGATGACCAAAGCTGAACATTCCACTGCCCACATATCAGGTCGGCTGCTAACGCCGCTCTCTTTTTGTACCGGATTATTCGCATATTTGGTCCAGCTTGCCGTGGTCCAATTTGCAGGCACATCGGTAGTAGTAGCGAAACCGCTTTCCCAGTGGTCTCCGGAGGGTTGACCGTTATACATCATGATATATTTGCCAGCGTTGGCACCGGTCAATTCGATAATTTTGGGATTAGCCACCGAGTTATCATCCCAGGTACCCGGTGCTCCCCATGCTAATATTTCGTCTCCCTTGCCCCCTGATTGATTCATGGGAGTCCAATTTACGAGGTCGGGAGATGTTGCGCCTATGATTATCCATTTGATGTCTCCATGGGCGTGTCCAGCGGAAGTGAGAGCTTCGGCTATCAATACGTAGGTGCCTGCGGAATTTTTAATAATCCAGGGCACCACTAACGAGCGGATATTATTGAATTGATTAATGGACAAGACAGGATTACCCGCATATCGAGTCCAGGTTAGACCATCGGCGCTTTCAGCCAGGCCTATATCTACCTGCCCGTTGGCAAGCATGGTTGGTCTGCCGCCGTAAAACATCTTATAAGGCTTAGTTACATCTGGACCGACGCCAGGTAAATACATTACTGCTGGTGATTGTGCTCCATAACGGTCCCAATCGCCTATAACGCCCGTGCCTTGTAACACGGGATTCCCTGAGTACTTGGTCCAGGTTCTACCCCCGTCTTGGCTGGTTGCACGACCTATTTTCCTAGCCTGGGTCGTCTCATCGGAAGTATCAGTCCCATAGTAATAAGCAACTATATGACCGTTATCGCTTGGATTAGTTGTCTCAACAACCAGACGATTATTTCCGTCAATCACCGGGGCTAAATCGCGCACGTGCTGTTCATCCCATGCACCCGATGCGCCAATTCCGAGTACGGGATTACGGATGTTCTTTTTGACATAATCGGCGCTTAACACCCCATGTAATTTTGTGGGATTCTCGACTGTGGCTGCGCCGGCACCGGCAGTATTGATAGTTAGACCGGTGGTTGTCCCATCATCAAAGTCAGCTCCCGCGATGAAAGTGGCGTTGTCATCACTAGCTGAGGAATCTCCAGCTTTACCGAAATAAAGATATATTTCCTGGTCGGCATCGAGATTAGCCGATACTTTAACCCAAACCTTAGCGAATTTAATGCCCGAGTTATAGGCGTAGGCTTCCAAATTTTCTAGCCAGTGGCTTAGAAGCGTGGTTTCATCGGCGGCGGTAAAACGGATGTCATTCGGAAAGGATAAACTATGATTTTCCAAGTCAATCAGGCTTATCGTTTCTCCTATTGTAACCAATCCATTCGTTTCGGAATAATAACTGGCTTTAACCCAGGCGGCGGACCTTAAACTGCTCGATATTCTTACCTCATCCATTTTTCCATTGAGGTAAGCAAGATTATCATTTCTTCGCCCGAGCTCTAGGTCGCCGATATCGACATCATTGACGTCTTGTAATGCCCCCTCCGCAACCCCGTCGCGATATAGCTGAATTTTATTGGTGGCTGAGTTGAAAGATACCGTCAACTTTGTCCAGGTTAAAGCGGCTGGTGCAGTCGTACCCATCCTCACGTTTGTTCCGTCGTAGAAGAACCAATTGCTCACACCAGTATTAAGCCCGATGCCAATAGACGCTGCCAGATTTAGCGGATAATACCATCCATTGGCGTCTTGATATACCCATATATCAGCAGTCCAGCTTCCAACGATACCGGTAGCTCCGACATTTATGAATTCGTTCGGAGTAAAATCTTGGGACTTATTGATTTTAGCAGTCGCCGACTCTATAGGCTGATTCGCTGCGGTTTTATTCCCATTAAGACCATTACTGGTTGAATCCTTGACCGTCGAAGTAGTCAGGTCGGACATGTGGTAGACGGCTTTATAATTAGCGTCCCACACATTGGTCGGGTCTGCGCCATCGGCAGTATCTGTTGTTCTGAAATATATATAGAAAGAAGCACCAGTTCGTCGTCCTATGTAAGGTATTTTTACCCAATAATAGGCGGTTTGCCCCGCGCTATCGTGCAATTCTCGCTCATATTTGAGAAGAGTTACACCGTCTGCCTGCGTAAAACGAACGTCATAACCATCTGCATTTGCCAAACTAAAATTAAAATTGGATGAATCCAGTTTGACCAGAACCGGGAAATCGACTAAGTCCTCGTCAATATTATCGCCGTTGATAAGACATAAAATGCGGTGAGAATAACCTGAAAGTATCGGAGCGGTCTTATTGAATACGAGGAAAGGGAGCTGGTAATCCACGCCAGAGCCAACCACACCTTTTAACGGTATTCTTTTACGTGCTGCATATCCGGCTAACCAAGCCATTTATATATACTCCCTTATAAACGGAACCAAACACGCAGCCCTGTTTGGACGTCGTTTAATTGAAGGTTAGCTACATCAGCTACCGCTAAGGTCCACTGGAAATTGTAAGTACCGTCGCCGTCCACTTTAGCGACTATATCGTTGTTTCCCATCATCACGTCGAAAGCTTCTCTGGTGGACGCTGCCAATGTAAAAAGGTCATCAACCAGGGATAATGCCGTTACATAGCTACCTGCCCCATTTTTCCTTATTTGAATGTTCTGAGCCCCGCTTAATTTATTAGCCGCAACATTGGTATTTTCTACCATCCGGGCTTTTAGGAAAGCTATAGCCTTTGTGGGGACGGCGCCTGCGGGCAAAGCAACAACCACGTTAGGAAGTGCCACGTTTCCGGCTACGTTGGAAACAGCCACTTCTTCCTGGAATGCACTCCAGAAGTCCATTGAAAGTTGAATTTCTTCAATACCTATTCCAGACATGGCGTTACACTCCTTGGATTATTTCAAGTACCTCGCTGGCCACAGAGCATGCGAAGTAAAATTTTTGGGTAAAATCCCGAATGAGCAAGTCATCCTGGGTATAAACCGTCCCTGCTTTTAAGGTGAAATAAGGCTCTTGCGAAGCTGCTACCACACCTTGTTGCGTAGCCATTCTGACCGCATTACCGTTGCGAGCATGGATAATAAATGACTTTGTGCCAATTGCGAATTGAAAAGGAACTTCGACATTTGCGCTGGCGCCAAGGGGTAAAGTCACTATCTGAAGGTTTTTAATTCCGCCAAGGTCACTCGGCGTCCCTGGGTTTCCATCTGTGGGGACACCTAATTTAGCTGCGATCGATTTTAGCAATCCAACCTGTATCACCAGCAGTTCATCAACTCGGGTGATATTATCAAGAAAGTTTTCAGCTGGGATTGGTGTTCGATTCCCCATTGACATTGTCGTTTTCCCCCTTAAACGAGCGGCCACCCGGTCAACAAAAGCCGGTGGCCGCTACATGATACATATGGTTTGCCTGGGTTATTTCTTTTTAGGATCGTGCAGCCGATCAAAGTCGTCCAGGGCTTCCTGCACCATCACGGCGTTTATTCCGAATATGCGCGGCCCGTATTCGGCAACTTTTTTCTTTATCCAGTCATGCTCTGCATCCTCAATCGGTAAGGTGCCATTGGTGGCTGCGGACACCTGGTTGAAAAATCTGTGTGCATGGATGGAATCTTCCATGGTAATTTTGTCCGCAGGCATGGTGAAGATAAGCAACCGTAGCAAGTCCTTTAAATTTGCGTCTTTCATTTTCGGGCCGTCTTCTTGAATAACCGGCTTGCCCATTTCATCCATATCTGGCATTTGGAGCTGTTTGCCCTCAATGGTCTGGATCAAAGTTTGCTTTACCTGTTTCATTTTTTTGTTTTTACCCCTTAAAATTTTTATTTGCCTGTTCTAACTCGGCTATCCGTTTGGATAGTTTGTCATTCTCTTGCTGTAGCGACTTTATGGCTGCCAGTGCAAAACCGGCCATGTAAGAAGCGGCAATGCCGTCTTTGCTCGGATTAGCCAGATATTCCGGTGCATCTTCGGCAATAAGCCCGTAGCGGCGATATCCGCCGTCGCTCGGGTCCTTTCTCCGATAAGTGACTACGTCAAGTTGTTTCAGCTTTTCCAGCACATCTCCAGGAAGAATCCGTTCAATATCGGTTTTATGCTGAATGCTCGAGGCGTCAGTCCAAACGCCCCCCGCGGTCAGATAACACCCTGCTACGCTGGTAGTAATCATGCGGTTGTTAGTTATGGTCATGTTGGCGCCCTGGACTGGAGGAGCAATATATAAAGTCGACGCATCGGTGACCGTGGTCGCCACGCCAGCTGCTAGGGTAACCTGTCCGAGATACAGCATCAATCCGTGATTTGCTGTCACCCCGACGCCGCCGGTATAAGTAATGGTGAAAGGATTGAAGTTCATCACCTTGTAAGTGGAGCCGGCGCCCGAAGCGTAGCTGATGCCAGGAATTGTGATGTCGATCGCTTCGACGTTATCGGCGGCGATGCGGTCATCAAGGGCGAAAAGGAATGTCCCTGCTACATTGCTGACGCGCAGAGCTGCCGCCGTGGCGTTTTGAATAATGATGTCTGCGGCACCGGCCGCGGTGATGTTGCTTGATGCAGCTGCAAAGGTCCACCGTGCAGCTCCGCCGGTTTGAATAATCAGCGTGTTTGCGTCCGTGGTACCCATGGTGACCGCTCCTCCGGCAGTCATATTGAAGGTTGCCGCGGTGAGCGTTAAAGTGCCTGCTACATTGGTTGCCTGGAGTAGAGTGGTACCAGCCGCAACATGCAAGGCGTAAGCAGCGGTAATGGTCACCGGACCGGCACCAGCGGCTGCCGGTGAGTTGGCGATGTACAACGTGCTGGCAGTGCTGACAGTGGTCGCCGCGGCTGAGGTAAGAGTCGGACGTGCAAGATTTAACGACACTCCGTTCATAGCGGTAACCAAAACCCCGCCGGTCAGCGTTACGGTAACTGCTGGAATTGCTACCGAGGTCCAGGTGGTCCCGTTTGCGGAGGCGATGGTCGGCGGCGCGCCGGTCAGCGTGATACCGATAATGTTATCCACGGCAACCCGGGTATCAAGCACTATCATATTGGTTGTGCCGTCATATAAGGCATAAGCGGCCGCGGTGGCTGCGGGAATGGTCCATACCGCAGCGCTGGCAACCGTTACATTAGCGGTCGCCGCGGCAAAAGTATATCTGGTGGTATTGTTGGTCTTGATTGCCAGGGTATTATTATCGGTAGTACCCATAACGAAGGCTCCGCCTGCGGTGAAATTCAAAGGCGAACCGGTCACCGTGAGGGTTCCGATTGAAGCGGTGGTCAAAGTCTTGTTGGTCAACGTTTGGGTTGCCGACACATAAGCCACGTTGTCATTACCGCCCGGATCGGCGAAGGTCAGAGTCCGCCCCGCCGCTGGGTCGGAGAAAGCCAGCGTCCAGTTGAACGTCGCCTGGTTGACGGTGAACTGTCCTAATGTCGTGGTAAAAACAAATTTGTTTACAGCGTTGGTCTTAATGGTTATCGATTGATTATCTGTCGTTCCCATTACGATTCCAGCACCCGCTGTAAAATTGATTGGCGAGGCGGTTACGGTAAGCGTCCCAATCGATGCCGTTGTAAGCGTCTTATTGGTTAAAGTTTGCGTGGCGGATAGATAGGCGACATTGTCGGCACCGCCCGGATCGGCAAACGTGAGAGTCCTGGCGGCACCCGGGTTGGCGAACGCCAATGTCCAATCGAATGCTGCCTGTTTCACGGTGAATTGACCGAGGGTGGTTGTAAAAACAAACTTATCCACGGCATTTGTTTTTACCGTTAGAGTTTGGTTGTCAGTGGTTCCAAGGGTGAATCCAGCTCCCGCGGTGAAATTCAATGTCGTGGCACTGATTATCGGTATCGCAGAGAATGTCTTCACCCCACTGAAGGTTTCCGCTTCTCCCAGGGTAGCCAGCGTGCCAGTAGCGGGCAACGTGACATTACTGCCGGCAACGTTCGCATTCAAAGTAATAGCCGCGACGGCAGTAGTCAGGTTAGCGGCCAGTGTAAGATTGCCGGTGAGGTCGATGGTACGGTTTGCATTGTTAATCTTCAGGTTTAGTGTCCGATTTGCCGTTTCTACCTCGTTAAACTGCACGGTAACCTGGTTGGCGCCCGCTCCGTTATTGTCCAGCAAGGTCAGACTCGGTATTGATGTAAAGTCCTCTTGCTTCAAATTCATTTTAGCTGCGGTAATCGTGTCACCTGCGTTTACTGCTACACCAGTGGTCATTTGTATCCTCCTCTATTCATAAATGGGTGCCGTATTATCAAAACCTACAAGAATTGATGAAAGTACATCTTCAACGTATGCGCTCCGTTTGCTCGGAGAAATGTCGTCCAGTCCCAAGCCAAAAAGTGCTATTCTTACTTCGTCCCGGGACATGCCTTTAAGCCTGCAATACCTAGCAAACAGGTGTCTTTCATAGTCATTACCTTTGTGTACCGGAATACCGTTGGGACCAAGCCGAAATTCCATGTCGGTTTTAATTTTTTCTTCAGCTTCCGGTGATAACGTGTAGACTGGTTTCATAGACTAACCTTTTCTCCGGGTCCGGATGCAGGAGTAGCGGTCCGGTTAATAAAGGCTGTTATCAAGGCGCGCTGTTTAATCTTTTTTTGCTCAGCTACGGTCCCTTTGACATCGCTTAGCTTGATTACTACAGCAACGTCAACACCGTTTACCCGACCTGTGATAGAGAGAGCATTCGCGTTAGCATTGCTCTCTTCATTGTCGACACTAACAAAATAGTCCATGGTTTATCCTCCCTCTTTATCCATACACACATGAACCGTATTGGCTCACGTTATAGACACCTGTATAAAGCACCTTACTTCCAAGTTTTGCCGCGGTAACCGCGCCGCTTTGAATTTTGGCTGTTTGAATGTAGGAGTCCTCCATAGCAGCACGCCCGACATCGTCGGCTGCCAGTCCGTTGTTCTGGAAGGCATATTTTCCGATCCATCCACCGTCTGCCATATTTGCTTCTCCTTTAAAGCCTTTTCACCAAAAAGGGCAATGCCGCTTGGACATTGCCCTTTTGACGTCAAAAGGTTTTGACTTATTTTCCCTGTCAGCAACTATCTACCGGCGGCTCCGGTAAGTCTCCTCCATTTTGGCTGATTAGGCCATTTACCCCTACCTGCGGTTGCGTAATCAAACAGAATATTTATTCAATTGTGAGGTTACTTACCGACCATGGACCGATCGACGGGCATCAGCTGGTCCCAATAAAATGTCGTGTCGTCGCCGGCAGCGTAATTTTCAATGGTCAAACCCAGCTTGAAATCTCCTGTCTGGAAATTCCTCAGGTCCAGCCCATATAACGGGTTGCCGTACGGGCGCAGGTCGATGTACACGAAGCCAGCCGGAACCATCAATTGAAGATCCGAAGGGCCGGGGCGCAGGTCAGCGATCGCGCCAATGGGACCGACTTCCTGGGCAATACCTGGTACCTCGAAGCGGCTCATCATGGTTTGCTTCAGCTCATATATGCTCTGTTCGAACACATACTCACCGGTTTTTGGCATTTCCAAGCGAACTCCGGTAACTTCGTCGTCTTTGCGGCGGGAAACGTTGGCGGTGTCATCGTTGACCAGCATTAGGATACCGCGCAGCCAGGCTCCGGCCGGGACATCTATTTTGTAGGAAAAGTCGGAGTAATTGGCAGTGTGGGCATATGCCAGTGTCGAGCCCATGGGAACCATCAATCCGGGTGGGATTGGATGGTCCAGTACTTCGCACACCTCATAGTTATAGGTGCCAGCGGTGATAAGACCGTTGGCATCAACGACGAGATTGGGAGTCGTGGTCAACTTTGCCTGGAGCATCGAAAGCGCTTTCGCAGGGATACCCGCAGTCAGGTCGAACGGGTCCTTGGGATTGCTGCCAGGATGCCATTTATGGACTGTCCGGAATGAGGCACTGGCGACATCAGGGGATGCCAGCGCAATACCGGCGCCATTGGAATGCAGGGAAGGCGATTTCTGAGTAACCCACTGCCACAGGTCAAGCATTCTGAGCATCTGCGTGCCGCTCATGCCCAGGTAAGCCCTGCCGCCATCACCTTCAATTTTGATATTCTGCAGGTGCCGGCGGAAAAGGTCGTCTACGGCAGTCGCTGTCAGGGTTGCCGTGATGTTTGACCGGATGGTAATTTCGGTTATGATACCTTCGCGGGGCAGGTCAACCGGGGTCAAGTCCGAAGAGGCGGCCCAGGTCGATGAAGTTGTAAGTCTTTTAATTATTTTGCGCATTTCTTTTCCTTTTTTGCCTTGCCGACCAGCTGTTAGTTTGTGGCTGCGTCGCGGCTATTTTTTATTTCATTGGGTTACTGGATAAGACCGCTCGATTGATAAGCATGGAACTTTACCTGGTTTTTTGTCGCAGGGATTATCACATTTCCACCGGTGTGGCCGAGGCCTGCAACGGTTACTGTACCGGTGAGCTTGTTAGCCCAGGTGGTCGCGTAATTGAAGATGCCGGGCATGATGTCATTCTTCAGGCCGTCGAATGCCACCAGCAGCGCGAAAGTATTGCAGAGCGAGCTGCCGAGGTATTTCTTGCCGAATTTGATGACGACGCCAGCTGCAGCGAGTTTGACCAGTCCGCGGACCATGGTCGATTGATTCTTCAGGTAACCGTCGACAAGCTCGGTTGCGAAAATGGCAGCAAATCCGCCGACCACAGCGCCGCCGATCGGAACGCCGGCAACCTGGAAATCGGTAATTTTGCTTATGCTGGTTGATACTTTGCTGTCCTCGAGCGCTGCCTCTTCCTCAGTTTCCTTCTCTTCTTTGGCAGCCGGGATGATTTTGTCTACCGCTTCCTGGGATGCAGCCTTGAAACCTTTGCCCCAATCAGCAAGCTTTGCGTCGACCGCTTTGGCTACATCGTCCTTCTGATTGGCAAAGAGCTTTTCAAGGTTGGCTATAGATAAAATTTCTTTGGTTTCGGTTTCTGGTAACATAACCTTCCTCTACTTTTTGAGCTTCCGCCGCATACAGGCGTGGAAACCTTTTCCGGTCCCCTTACAGCTCTTTGCGGCTGCTCTGAATTTAGATTTTTGGCTCATTTTTCACCTTCGTTGCTGAAATTTACTGAACAGAGATCTTTAGCCAGGTGGGTTATTTCTTGGCATGCTTGCGGCAGCGGGCGGAACCCTTGCGATGTCCGAATTTGCATTTTCTCGCCATGGCAATTACCCTCCTTTTCTATTTGGTGTCCGATTTTAAAGAACTGTGAACCTTGAATCTAAATCAAGGCTACAATACGAGAGTGCTCTCATGTCAATAGGTAAACAGAAATTTGAGGCTAAAAAAGAGCATCGTGGTCGAAATAAAGGATTTTTCGGAAAAGAAGCGAAGATAGCCTGTCTTATACTTGAAAGCCATTAGTTTGCAGTTATGATATGGCCTTTTGTTTTTATAAATCACATTGCGATTAGGTCTTTCCAGGGTGATGCTGCCGTTAATTCTCCGGTGAGCTTCTGCCTCGAAGCTTGACTTGCACACCGGACATTGACAGAGCACGGTAAAAGTGGCTTCGTCGTTTACTTTTTTGACTGGTAACATTTGACTCCATGCCCGTCCGTACGGACACAGATAACAATGTCGTTGTGAGTCCTGGAAGTCTGCATATCCTTTTCGCTGGGAAGCGGAATATTTGACGGATGATTGTGCACTATGGCTAGGGGCTTTTCAGTCGGCCGCTTGCACTTCACCGGGACCGAGACATTGGAGATATCGCCGGTCGCGGTGGCTCCCCGGGAAAGGTTGCCGCGCCGGTCCGTGCAAACAATAAAGGCTTTTTCTTTATCTTCTGCCATGTGAAAGCAACCCCCCGATTAAGGCTGCCGCTGCCGCAAGTGGGTTTTCGTTTAGCGATTTAAAATTGGTAGGCTGGTTGTTTGAATGATTGCGCCGTTGGTATTTACTCCAGCGGCTCCGTGCGGATCTTCTTTGCTGTGCTCTCAGTGAATTACTCATTATTTAACGCCTCGTCGATTTTTTTCTTGATTACCGGCCAGTCCTCAAACTCAATTGAAAATATTTCATCACCCTTGCGATAAAATATAATTCCTCCGATAGCAACGGATATTATGTAATCCTTATAGAGAATATTTTGGTTCTTGGTGACCTTCATAGGTTGATTACCTGGACATGCTTAAGCGCTTCAGCCGCCTCTTCCAATTCCCGATCCGCCACTTTAGCTTTAGGTACTGAATGAGCACAAATGGCAAAACTATTCGGGCAGCGCTTCGTCCCATTCCCTTCAGGTGTCCGGCAGCCGCGTTTAACATTTTTCTCCTTTATGTGCTGAATACATCGCTCTTTCTTGTCCATGGTTAACCCCCAAACTTGAAACTTCTCGGGAGCGGCCCATTTGGAAGTGCAATCGCCGGCGGCCTGTTTTGTATCATTACTGGAACATCGAGCATTTCCACTTTGACCACGCGCTTTGTGCCGCATTTTGCGCAGACGTCATAGGCGATTACCAGCATCGGAAAAGTGCCTTTTGCCGTCCGCGGGTCCTCTAGGGGCAATTGCTGGGCTTCCAGGGCTTTGAAAGTATCTACTGGAATGTTTTTATTGCCTTGCTGAACTAATTCATCGAATGCGGCGGAGCCAATACATTCCTTCGAATGACAAATAGGGCATTCCGGGTACTTTATCGGGAAACCTTTGTAAGCCAAATTAGGACCTCCCCAAAATAAATTCTTTGCCGGTTAAACGTTTAATTTCACGCACAAATTGTTGGAAATGGACTAATTCTTCTTCGATGATTTCTTTATAAAGGGAGGCAGTCTTGGGATTTTTGGCTTCCTTCATTCGTTTATCGTAAGTATCTGCGGCTTTCTGCTCTTCTGCAGCACTTTTTTTAAGCCCGTTTATGACTGAATCTTCTAAATCAGCACTGGTAGCGGAGGCCGGAATCGAACCGACTATTTTCTGGTTATGGGCCAGACGACTTTCCACTTGTCCTCTCCGCGTCGAATCGAAAAGCCGCACAATATCCAATAAGGCGGCAGTCGCCACTTCCTGGCTACGCACTATTGCCGCGTCAAATGCTTGCTCTTTGGTAAGCGCGGCGCCGGGTATCAAAGAGCCTTGCGCGGGCGGAGTGCTGGACATTACGACATCGGCATAAGCTTTCAACAGGGCGGCAATCCGCCGTCCGGACCGGGCCCGGCTGTCTATTTCTGCCAGCATCTTTTCCTGAAACTTATTGAGCTGCCGCTCGAACATGGCAGCTTGACTTAAGTATTTGTCGACCGTCATTCCCTGCGTTTTCTTGATGTCCGAATAGGCAACCACGACGCGCGCTAGGTCATCGCCGATTCCCAGGTCCGCGCCGCGCTGTCCGTCTCTGACAAGGGCCTCGCTCTGCGCTAATTTCCCCAGGGCGCCGACAATGCCGTTGAAAACGTTGCGCACGTTTACATCGGTGCTCTCGAAAAACTTCTCTGATAAGCGAATTCCCACGTCGCCCGGGAATACATTGACAAAAATAGCCATGGTAATGCGGCGGATTCCGTCTTGATTCAGCTGGCCTTTTGCGTCGGCGACACCGGCACGCTCATTGGCCGGCAGCTTGGAAAGGAAAGACGAGACGAAAGCACCATTGGCACTTGACCGTAGCGCATCTTCGACGCTCTGGCCTTCCGGTACCTCAAGCGAGCTGAGCATCGACGCGGTAATTTTCTGCGCATCGGAGCGTGCCACTTCGACTGCGCTGGCCGCTATGGTTGTCGACGCGTTCGCCTCTTCAACGAAAGTGCGCTTGTCTACCTTTGACACCAGCTCGCGCACCAGGACGGGCGATTTGATTTTACCTATTTGTAGCCCGTAGGTTTCGACTGCGTGCTCAAGGTGCTCTTTATAAACCGCGTAGCTCTTTGGAAACTCAGAAACGGCGTGCTGTATCGCCATTACCCGGCCGTTGCCGGAGAGCACCACGCCGCTGTCGTCGACGATCGGCGCGCCGCGGTCGATGCTGTGAAAATCATCGAGCAGGGCGTCCGGGTCCAGGTTGGCCGCCATGGTCAGGACCTGGGCTTTGTTCGCAGCTCTCCCGCGGAGCCGCGGTTGCAGCTCCTGAGGATAATCCGGATTGGGTTCAAAGGTTATCGGGTTATTCGAAGGGATTAACAAACTGGACTCTTTAACAACATACCGGAGCTCATACCGTGTAAGGCTGGTTGAGCCAATTGCATAAGTCAGTGGAGACGCCTTACTGCCGGCGCGCTTCTCGAGGTGCCGGATAACTGAATCGATAGCGTCGGGAAGACCAGTAGCCGTTGTCATTTGGGAATTCTCGATTGAGCCCTTGACCTTTAACGAGCAGGAATTTTCGGTACAGGTACCGCTAACCCTGATTTTAGGTGCGCTGACGTCGAATAGCTGAGCGATATCTTGCAGCTCCCCGTCTGAAAGTTTTGCTTTTTTCGAAGAGCAAGAATAGTAAATGGGCTCCAGCATCTTGCGCGAAGACCGGGCCCATTCCCGGAGATCCGGCAGGTCGCCGGTGTGGCAAATGAAGTCTTTAAACTTGTCGTGGTAATAGCTGGCTTTTTCCGCTATTTCGAGTAGGAGTTTCGCGTTATGGCTGTCCATTGCGGAGGTTTCCTGGCAAAGCGAAAAAACATTGAGGGTATGTTTGCCGATGCACTTTTCCGGGGGATTAAGGTCACTGAGTATGCACGGGCAATCGCCGCTTTCATGGAGCTCTATTTGCTGAATTTCGGCCAGAATGGTTTTATATTGCCATTCGAGCATCGACTTTGAAGAATCTTTAGCTTTGATGACCGCGGTAACCATGTTATTTCTCCCCTGGTGTCCCTGGTGCGAATAATTCAAATAGCTTCCCCGCTAATTTCCTTTGCTCACGTTCCTCAGATTGTCGCTGCCGCTTTTCACGTTTCGCTGCGCGCCGGGCAGCGATCGTATTAAGCCGCCTTTCCAGCGTTTTAGTCCTATTTCGAGGACGCGGCGTTACCACTTTGGATCGACGTACCTTGGAAGGACGCCGCGATACCTTTGGCAATGTCATCGGTACTGGCCTGCCTCTTTTCAATCTTCGTCATTAAATCGTGAAAAGCTAATTTTTGGTTGAAGTCACTTAATACGGCGTTCACCGGGACTGGCGCTGGTTTTAAAATCTCCATGATTGCTTTTATAACTTCCGCCAGTCCTTTCAAGCCTTCAGGATTGCTCATTGCCATTTGAATCAGGCCGCCGGCCATGCCGCCACTACCCTGTGGGATTGCTGGCAGAGTCGGCATGCCAGTAGCGGGTGTACCAGCACCTGCCGACTCAGTTAGCTCTTTGAAGCGCTGGTCCATAGCGACTTTTATGCTTTCCTGAATTGCTTTAGCGTTAGCCATAAAGACGGCCTCGGCCGCCTGCTGTGCTGCCTGAGCAATACCCGGCTGCAGAATGGCTGCGACGCCCTGGATAATGCTTTCGGGATTCGGTTTAGCTTCGTTTAGTCCTCGATTCATCAGCGCCATGGCCTCGTCGAGTTTTACGCCGACTTTAGCCTCAATAGCGACGATGATTTTTTGCTCCATGCCCTTCAGGTCCAGGGAAGGCATTTGTTTGGCGACCAGGATAGCCAACTGCTCGATATCGACTTGTTGCGGCTGTTGTGCCGGCAGTCGCGCACCGATTTCAATTGCCAAAACGCTTAATAGCTCTTCGGCAGTGCATCCGAGCGCAAATTCTAGCCCTTTGAGCTTTTCCAGTAGCTCTTGTCGCGTTTTCTCGGTCTTTTCGTCGGACATTATTTAGCCTCCGACACGGATTCAACGGCGACGCCGATATCGGACAGGTAGATTACTTTCTTTACCTTGACTTTTAGAGGGATGGCATCGGCAAGCTGGGCGGCCGGTTCATCAGTGGACTTTTTTTCAGCGACGGCCGGTTTTTCGTCCGTCTTAGCGTCGGACATTTCGGCAACTGGTTTTTCATCCCAAAAGCCGCGCTGATTGCCGATTTCTACCCAGGCTTCTTTTGTAAGCCCTTCTATCCAATCACCCAGGATTGCCAATCTGGTTTCGTCGGACAGCTCCGCATTTTCGGCCGGTGCTGGCAGCGGCTCTTTGGGACCCGCCTTCTTTACGTCGGATAACTCGACCTCGAGCTGCGTAATCTTAGCGGTTGCAGCTTCGAGTTTTGCCGGCATGTGCTTTGTTGCTTTGTGCAACGGCAGGGCCCAGGGCGCTATCATTTGCCCGCAACCGGGTTCAGGACAAGCTATTTTTTGTATTGCCATTTTATTTTTAATCCCCCTTTTTGGTGTAATAAACAAAAAGAGGCGGACCCACAGACCTAAATCTGTGAAAATCCGCCTCTCATTTCCTGAGTCAGCTTTTGCTTATTCGGTTGTTAAGTTTGCTTTAGCACGCCCGCTCTCCGGGCCACCTTATCAAAAGAGACTGTTGTGGTGCCACATCCGTCATCAGTAGGTATCAAACCCTGCGACGGTACACCGTCTTGAAAGATTATCGTAATTCTACCATAGGGATTACGTTTTCCCCATTCGATTAGAGCCGCCTGGAGCGGTGTTAATTGGTAAGTTACCAGGTTTTCAACGCCGCTTGGCAATACTTTTTACCTACAGTAACACTACTCTCTTGGACACTATTAAAAGCCCGAATTGTACAATTGTCAATAGCTAGAGTGCTCTTTAGCTTCGTAATTTGGTCTTTTGACAGCGCAAAATGAAGAACACCGGCGCGGTATTGTCGGGTCGATAATCTTGGTCGCTGAAACATCAAAAGCACAGACGCCGGCGTGGTATATACCGGTGCCGCTGTAGCTGGTGAGGAAAGCGGTATCTACATGCTGGCATTCGGAACACTTTACAAGTCGTCTATTTTTCCAGAATTTTAAAATAAATCTCAGCATTGGTTTACTTTTCTGCCTTTTGTAAACTAGATAATTTTCGACAGCGTTTCAGCGTTAAGCCTCTTAACCTCTTCTTTGCTGAGTTTGTGCTTGGTCATTTCAATCTCCTATTATTCATTTCTGAGAACCTTCCTTACGAGAAGTTAGTGCGTATTCCCTGAAAATCTGCTTGGCGACTTCTTGAACCAATATTACTGCCCTCATTACAAACATCACCCGTTCAAGGAAACGTAATCGGGTCAGTGAATCATCTATAAAAACTGGTTCAATTAGCCTGACCCTTTCCGTGAGGTTCTTCTTGCCATTAAACTCAAATTGAATCCCCAATCGAGCCAATTCAATACTGACATTCCCATTCACCTCTCTCCACAGGTCTTCAGTTACCGGCATTTCTTGCTTGCCATCCGTGGGGATAAGGCTCACATCAGTCACAATACCTATTGCGTGAGTTTCCTTGTGATTCCTAATTAGGCTGACTGGCACACCATGACTACTAACCGTAAATTGAAAGTGCACATTGGGTATTTCTTCCCTCTTGAATGTGAGAAATGGAGTATCTACCCATTCGCGAATAGTGTCTTCAATCTCTTTCTCAGAATACTTTGACAATCTTTTTTTATGCCTTTCTTTCCACAAAGCTATTTGGTTAATAATCAGAACCGTCATTGGGATTGCAATCGCCAAAAAAACTGCGCCCAAACTGAGTATGATATACATTGGAACGTGCTTTAAGGAGGCTAGCACAGCACCGACCGCCGCAACGATATAGGAAATAAGCGATAGAATGATGCCGAGAATATTGTCTTTGAGCCACTTTGTCGTCTTTTCCATAACCCTATTTTCTCCCTTACCCATCGGCGCACCTTACTTAACATATTGCGCCTCTTCTGGTAAAGGCATTTGTAAACCTATGTGAAAGTAGTGTCCATCCCAACCAAACAGTAATGCAATATGGATTGACTTTACAATGATGAGAATTCTCCCTTCTATCCATCCCGCAAAATATCCCAGCCAATAGAACATCTTTTAGCCTCCTACTTTACAAAAGCACGTATTGTAAAATCAGCTTTCATCAAAAAGCCTATTGTTCGCCCGGGGCCGCCAACAATCTGCTTACTTCCCAGCGAGACACCGGCTCCGGCTGGCACTGAGCGGCCATGGCCCTGGCCAGCGATTCTTCGGTCGGCGTAATGCAGTAAATCGACTGGACGCCGTAAAACTGCGTGGTGAATTTACCCTCTTTGTCCGGGATATCGATTCTTAGCAGGGCACCGCCGAATAAAGTCGCCTCGCTGACCTTGCCAGCTATTCTCTTATGCCCCATTAACTCCAGTATTGCCCATTCGTCGAATTTCTTATTTTCCATCTTTTACCTCCGGAATCTCTTTCGCTGTGATTTTTTCTTCTGTCGAGATATGCCAAAGTTGGCGGGATAGCTCTATGGCATCTGTTTTGTCCATAGCCCTTATGAGTAACGGATTAACCCATTTTGGAAACTGTACTTCAAAGAGCTTATATTCCATGGCTCACTCTTCCTCGATCGCCTGGCCGTAAGCCTCTTTAAACAGCCTGGACTTGATGACATACTCTTTGGTTTTCATACCTTTGAAATCTTTTACTACGAAAGTAAGTTTTCCGTCTCTCAGCTCTGAATAAACCGCGTCAGCAATATAAGCGTTATGACCAGGAAGAGGGAAGCGGACCTGGAGCCGGAGCCCGAAAATCTTGTGCTGCTCTTCCAAAAGAATGAGCTCAGCGACGCCGGACGCTTCCCTGCCGCTTTGAAAGACCATACCCTTAGCTGCCGTTCGGGCGTTGCCATACTTCGAAGGCGTGCCCATTTTCTCTTTTTTTAACTCAGCGGCTATTTCCGGGTGAGCTGCGAGAAATTCCGGCGAAAGGTTCAATTCGGCCAAGCTATTTACGCGGGTCATTTTAAAATGCCTTCATGGTATAAACAATCGGACAGCAATCGGACAGGTGTGGTTCTTTTTCTATGCACTTCTGGCAGACTAATTTATGACAGCCGAAACAGAAATCGCCCACATCCGTTGGTTTTCCACATTGTGAACAGATACCCTTGTCCTCAGTTACTTTGGAATATTTAATTTGTTTACCTGCACATTCAAAACCTTCGAGAAGTGCCACCTTATCATCGTCTGATAAGTCCAAGAATTGAGCCATTTTCATGCTTTACTCCTATTCACCCGGTGCTCTGCACCTTTTACCCAAATAACCTTGCACCAGGTTTCCCGCTGGAGCCGGCTGCCGATCCGCTGGCTGGCCAGTATAGAATCGGCGCTTTCCCCACCGACTATCTCATTGAGCGGCCTGTTCGTGGTTACTATCAGCGGCATGGCGTTAATGCCGCGAATATAAACTATCGTCTGCAGTTGCTCTCTTCCCCACTCGGTTGACTTCTCAGCCCCCATATCGTCCAGGACAAGAAGAGGCACTTTCAAAAGCCGATCCAGCTGAGCCTTGAAAGAATCCTCTCCCTCCAGCTGAAAGCTATCCCGCAGGTCGTTGAGCAAAACCGGAACATTGGCGAAACGGGACGGCTCTCCGACTTCCAGCCAGCGCCGGCAGATTGCTATCGCCAAATGAGTTTTACCCAGATCCACCGTGCCGGCCATGGTGAGCCATTTAGTCGTGCCGCCCGGGATAATTTCTTGAGCAAACGTTAAAGCTTCGCGTAGCGAAGGATTGCCGCCAGGGCGAAAGTTTTCAAAGGTCATGTGCTCGGTACCTGCCGGCAGATGGCAGAATCTGAACATTTTATCCCGGCGCTCCTGATCGATCTTTTCTTTCTGGCAGACGCAAGGGACCACTTTGGAATAGTCCACCGTGCCGTTTTCGCGCCGCGGGTAAATCCACTTACCATCCTGGCAGACCCAGCAGCTAAACGAGGGGGGTTCCGATGCTTCTGCCGATCCGGTCTGCTGTAAAGGCATTACTCGTTTTACGATTTCCCTGATAGGTTCCACGTTGAGACTCCTTAATTTCGTCTTGCCAACCTTTCGCATTAAGCCATGTGGCTGGGTAAGGAATAAATTGCCCATCCTCTTTCGTCCAAGCTTCGGAGGTCTTGGCCCGCTCTATCATGGCCAACATAGTCGCTAAGAGCTGCTCGTCCGGATTTAGTTTGTCAAACGCTTTTTCGGCTTGGCCTTTAGACATTTTTTTCGGGTAGGCAGTCCAGAACTTTTCAAAGTTCACCATGATGTCTGATTTCTTGGCCCGTCTCTGAGATTTCGAAGCCTCGTTCTCCCGTGGCTGATTCTCTACCACTCGTTCTACTGTCTCAATTAACTGCTTGTCAGCATCAAGGTTTTTACTCCCTAACTTTTCAAAATTAGCACTAATATTTTTTGTAACCTTTTTCTCTATACTCTTTTTATTGGTACGGTTGGGTACGGTACGGTTGGGTACGGTAGCTACGTTACGTAACTGTGACGTAACAGTTATGTCACGCGTTACGTGTGCGTTACGAAAACGGTCTTGTCGCTCTCGATTAGCCTTGCGCCTTTCCATTAATTTCCCCGCATAGTCGTACCAATCATGTAAACGGTATAAAGTGTTTTTTTTGGGTTTTCCTGGATTTTCGCCCGGAAAATGCTCGATAAATCGGGCAAATATTAAAACTTCGACAAATTTATCGGTCAATTTCTTGGAAACTTCAGCACTCGACGCGATAATTGCCGGTGTCGTTCCATCGGGCAAATTGCCATCAATGTCAGCGTTATCGAGCGCCCACCACCAGAGACAATGAAGGTGCCCGATAAACTTGTGCTTGTCCATTTTAAGCATCTGAGCGGCTACGAGCACCTTACGATGGTTTCTTAGACTCTGATGGCTTTCGATCCAGGCCATTTTTCACACTCCCTTTAATCTTTTGGGAAATTCCTGGCGCAAATGCAGGGCGGCGATGCAGGCATGGCATGGGTCACCGGCTTCGCACTGGTCACAAACTTCTTGATAGTGCTGCCAGAAGGGTTTTTCGTAAGGCAATAGCCCGGCCAGGTTATTCTTCAAAAACACTGGCACGCCGGCCTTGTCTGCCGCCTCAACAATGTCGCGTATCCAGGTGATTTCAGGCGACGTCTTTTTGTTGGCGGGAGTCTGCCGGCCTATGATGCACCACGAAATGCCAGAATAATAAAATGTGTAGTCTAAAGATAGAGTCAGGCGCTTAAGAAGCGGCTCGAATGATATGAACTTACATTTAGCATCAATATCTTCCAATTTATCAACGGCAACATCTAGCATTTTATCGTCACATACGCTCACGCCGACCCAGCAATTCCCCGGGAATGGTGAAAATTTGGTTAAATTCTGAGGTTGTTTGGTCAGAAAGATAAACGTGTGCTGAGGATAAAATTTCACCTTATACAGAATATTCTCAATCCACCAGGGAGCTATCCAATCTCCGAAGAGCTCCATGGTCGAGCCAACGAAGATCCTGGAGGGCTTCTTGATTCGTTCAAGCTCTATATACCACTCGTGGTTGAATCTGATTTTAGGATCCCAGCCAAAACGCTTGTATAAGCGCCGGGCATAGCAATAGGAACACGCCATGGGGCACAAACCCGTGACCGGGTTCAAACTATAGTCGCACCATTCTATTTTGCTCTTAGCCATAATTCACTCCTAAACCAAACTAAGCTGTTTATTCCGGTCTAAGGCCAGGTGACAGTATTCCTCGCTCAGTTCATAGCCTACCGCGTGCCGTACAGTTGCGTTTTTCTCTGTAGGGTTTTGTAATAGTTTGATTTTGTTAGCCTTGTCTTTCGAAATAACCGGATAGCCGAATTCTCTCAGGACTTCAACCTTAGATTTGAGCGGCGTTAGGTAGACCACCGTGCCCCGATCGCCGAGCCAGTGGTGCAGCTGCTGCACGCTCTTATCCTCGAGGACCGAGACAGAAGCAGCCGGAATATCGCGATTAACATATTTCCAAAGGAATAAGGCAAGAGTTGCGCTGTCCAGGCCGCCGACTGAGACAAAGACGTTTCCTTCACAATGATCGTAGAATTCCTGCGCCTTTAGCTTGGCGTGATTAATCTTCGCTTCGAAGGGAAGGCTCTGTTTTTGCATGAATTCGTAAGGATTCATTCTTTTATTGCTGCCTCTAAATGTTGTGGATAAGGCCCGAATTCTTTCGGCCAGTCGCGTTTTGAATAAACTCTCAGCTTAATCCAACGGACCATGTTCATGATGACGGCTGCATTAAGCACCTCAATAGATTCGTTGGGTTTCAGCTCTTTTTGAGATTGAAGGTATGCTCTTTTTACGATATCCATTTATTTCTCCTTATAGCATCCCGTTCTGAGCTGGTTTTGGTTGCCAAAAAGTTAATTGTTGACCTATATTAAGACCATTAGTAAACCAGGCTGATATAAAATAAGCTCGACTGACTTTTGAGCTTTCATTTTCAAAGTTAATTCGAAAAGGGAAAAGAATTACTTCAACGCCATATTGGTAGAAGAGCGACTGTCTTCGGGCAGATTCGAAAGTAGTTAAGGGCATTAATAAGGCGAACGGTTTCTTTAATCGATAGCAGCGCTCGAGGAATTGTTGTTTCAAAGAAAAAGGCGGATTCGTAACTATGCAATCAAATTTATCAGGTTGCCAAGACAAGAAATCTTGACCGGTAAGAATATCGGAGCCTGTTACCTCAAATCCTTTATTTAGTAAACCGTTAACAAGATATTTTTTGCCCTGGGCACATTCCCAAATAAGCCATTCCTTTTTAATGAACGGGAATAAAGGTTGAAGAGCCTCAATCGGTGTTTGCCAGTTATCGTTTATTCTGCCGGATTTTGGCGGCATAGTCTTCGGTCTCAACTTATTTCTCCAGAATCGCTTTTACCAGGGCTTTCGCCAAATTAACTGGCACCGCGTTGCCGATCTGTTTGGTTACTTCGCTGATATTGCCGACAAACTCATAGGTGCTCTCTTCGTCGGTAAAACCCATGGCCCGGGCCAGCTCCAGGTTGGTCAGCATCCGAAATCTCAGGTCCAGTAAATAAGGCTCGCCGTTAATCAGCACCACGCGGCGGGCGTCTATTTCGCCAGCCTCGATTGCCTTGATGACCGGCTCTACCAGTCCGACGTTTTGCTTGGTTACAATCGTTCCGAGCGGGGAATCGACTCCGCGGACACATGCCCCATTGCTACCGGTCTGATCCCATTGCACCATGAACGGGCTAACAACGGCGACGCCCTGGTGTGTGGTTATAGTTTTAAGTGGTTCATCGACCGAGCGGGGGCGACCGTCTCCGCTGGCATGGTTTATTTCCACTAATACAGGATTAACCAGCGCACCGGCGCCATGCCCGGTGACAGTCTTTAAAGGTTTTGCCGTGTCATAAACCCGGTCGCCGTCCGGGCGGATCCTATTCTGCACGATGAAAGGCTTGGCGGTCGGAGATACCAGCCCGAAGCGGTCCTTAGTAGTAATCGTCGGCATTGGTTCGTCGATAGAGTGACAAATGCCGGTTCCGTAGTATTTAACCACGGCAGGCTCAATCAGAGAGATAGCGCCGTCAGTCATAATCGTGGGGATCGGCTTATCGGCGCCGCGGGGCGCGCTGCAGGAATGTTGGCCCAGAATAAACGGCTTGGCGACCGGCTCAATTAATACCTGACTGCCTTCAGTGGTCAATGTCGGGATAGGTTCGTCGGTGCTGCGATAAGAGGGACTGGACTGTTTACCCATAATGAAGGGTTGCGCTTCAGGCGTAACTACATAGCCAGCACCTCGGGTTGTTGCAGTAGGAACCGGTTTTTCAATATCATGTACCCGCGCGCTGCCGTTATCGCCATGCCGGTTCAGTATAAAAGGCTCCGCTGGGACATTTTGTGACACTTTGTCACTGTCGGCATCCAATCCTAAAAGGCTGATGTAAAGCGGCGCCAGACTGCCGCCGAACTTCTCCAGTCCGCGCGCTATCCTTTTCAACGTCTTTTGGCTGAGCGGCCGTTTCTGATAGCGCTGGTCGTCGATCAAGGACCGGCCCGGGTTAGTCCAGTCGATTATCTCCCGAGCTGCGCGCCACTTCGCCAAGTGCTCTATCATGTCCGCTTCGCCGGTAGGCGAATGAGACGGCGCCGGCCACCTTACCGGACTGCCGTCTTTACGGGCGATCATAAAGAAGCGTATGCGCGTCGTGGCGTCTCCGAAGTCCGCGGCGTTGAGGTATCTCCATTCGGGCTTATACCCTAGCTTACGGATAGCCGTAAACCATGCCTGGAAATATGTGCCCTTGTGTTTTGGGTCCGGTCTGCCATCGTCTAGCAGCGGGCCCCAATCGATAAACTCGGCGACATTCTCCACCAGCAGGCAGCGCACGTCGAGCTGTGTTAACCAGCGATGGACTGCCCAGGGATTCATGCGCGCCTGGTCATGTACCGGCCGGCCGCCGCGGGCCCTGGAATAAAAGCGGCATTCCGGCGATGCCATCAGCAGGTCCAGGTAACCCTCAGGCACTATCTTATCCGGGTCCGCCACGGTGACATCTTCGATATAATGGCGCGCCGTGGGATGGTTCTTTTTATGCGTCTCAATTGCAATCGGCCAGTGATTGATTGCGACAAGCTCCATTGAACAGTCAAGCTCTTTGACAGCCTGCTCGGCTCCGGTCGATGTCCCACCGGCGCCACAAAACAAGTCGGCAACAAGAAATTCAGTTACGGGCATTATTTTTCGCCTTTGCTTTTTAGAATTAGATCGTAGGCTGCCGTGAGCCGTTTGAACTTCTCAGGATCGCCGCCTTTGTCCGGATGGTAATAATTAGACTTGTTGAGATATACCTTTTTGATCAGGTCGACCGGATCATCCGGCCGTACGCCCAAAATGTCGTAAGCATCGAGAAGCTTTTCCTTTTGCTCCCGTTCGGTGTTTCCGTTGCCCTGAGACGCTACTGCGGTCGTAAAGGTCAAGCCCTGGTACTGGACGCCCTGCTGCTCGGCTATGCGAAGCCGGTCCAGGAGTAAGAATACCTGCCGAAGATTGGCCGCCCGGGTGGTATAGGAATAACAGGCTATTTGCTGCCAGGATTTGTCGCGCAGGTATCGCACGGTGACACCTGGAGCCAGACGGCCGGCGTTCGGGTTAATGTCGTTTTCCCAAAGTATTTCAAACTCAGAGGGATCGATGTCCCACTTTGCGAAAGCGCGTCGTATGTCTGACCTGGTTTTATCCAAAGGTACGCTCATATTCATATTAGTCAATCCACTTTAAGCCTTTTAAGGCTGCATTGAAAAGCCGGTCCTGCCGGCGATAGTTTCTAATTGAGTTAGCCCCATGACAGCGCATTGCTCTTTGTTTTTATTCCACCAAGCACACAGCTCCACATAACAGCAAGTTTCGCTTCTTCCAGAAAATTGCATCGGACAAAATTTCATAGCTAGCTCCAGGTGATGCTGTTGCCTTTTTTTAGCCCAAAGCCTTTCAAACTTGAGACGATAGGCTCTTAATTCCTTCTTAAATTCCTCATATCCCTCGGTATCTTCAATATCCCACCCGGGATCCCTTAACCAATTCTGTTTGAGCTTTTCTACTTCATCCCTGGTTTTCATACTTCCACCTCAAATAACCTTTGCTGTCCGCGGTATGGAATTGGCTTTGGGAATGTGACCGGGTTTTGAAATTCCCAGGCGAAGCGGCCGGGAGAAAAATCACCGTAAATTATTTCAAGGGACCCATTCGGGAAAAAGATTAAATTTTCAGTCTTCCATACGTTGATCAACTCAACCTGGCCGATAATGGCGCCAAATGGCAGCGAGGGCATACCACGGCCCAGCGCGCGCTCGCTTTCGGCAAACTCTCTCGCATATTTCGGAAAGCCCTTAGCTGCATGAATTAGCAGCGGGCCGCGGTAATTGGTCGACCAGGAGCGCGTTTCGAAGTGCTTTAAATTCAGGAAGCAGGCTTGTGCCCAGGGCTGAGTAAGACTAAGTGCTTTCATCGTTTCTCCTAATAATTCCCCGACCGGGTGGGGTGTGGCTGGTGACCTTCACTTCCGCCCGGTCGGGTTTAGGCTGCGGTTCGCGAACTCCCGCATTTACCCTCTTCTCACGAAGGGCACCAAGATAAAATTCATTCCTTGGCGTCAGCGTTCGAGATTTTGACCACCACACTGGCCTCAATCTCGAATTCGACGGTGCGCGCAGCGCGGTCCTTCTTGGTGATAACAAAGCGTCCTATGCGGTAAGGCGGTATTTCCTCAATAGCTTTTATGGCCGCTTTACAGGCATCATCTTTGACCTTGAATGCCTTACGGACTTCCTTAGTCTCTGCCAGCGCCTCTTTGGCTGTTTCCCGTTGCTCAAGCAGGTCAAGAAGTGCCGGGTTAGCGACAATCCGATCATCCATGCTGATCTGTGACTTCGTTTTAGTAGCCATGTTCACTCCTTTTTGTTTATTTCGTGGTCAAATGCGATGTGCCCCGAAATTAGGGACAAAGCTAAAAATATTTCAACATTAGGATCAAATAAAGTATGGCTTTTAATGATTAGGACTAAACACGCTGTAGAAGAGAGCGCCCAAAGCAATACGAAAATTACTTTTCTCACCAATTTATAAGCCTTCATGCTTCAATTTATTCCCACCCGCAAAGCTCTTTGAGCTCTGCGACTGCCTTAGCCCTCGCTGTCTGGCCGCCTGGAGTAGCTGACATGAGCTCTTCTTGTGTTTGGGATTGACTCTTGAACAACCACTCCCGGGTGTAAGTCTTACCGTGGCTGGCAACCCAGGTTAGCAGGGTGCCAAGGTTGGCTGTAGGATCTGTCGACGCTGGCTCTTTGTTAGCTTTGGCTAATACCTGATCCGCTTGTTTGATAGTTTCCTCAGCAGAAGTCATAGCGGAAGACTTTGGATTAGCTGATTCGAGTTTTTCGAATTCCTGGTCAGCGGTAAGCGGCGTACCATCCACCGCGGCGGTTTCCTTAATCTCGCCGGTGGTAATATTGACTACTCGTATGCTGGCAGGTTCTTCTTCCGGACTACCAATGTCCTCAGCACTTGGAAGTGGGATATGAAACGCTTTGCGCAAAGCCTGGGCTTCAGCTCTCTTCTCAGCCATGCGCTGCGGGTCATTCTGAATTGGCTTATAAGTTGAAGTATTATCGCCTGGTTTGTTTGAACCTGGCTTTGTCTCGGCTGCTCTAACTCTTCCCCAGCCGACAAACGCGTGCGTCGCACCCTTGCACCAAACCTCAGCTCGGTAAAGATAATCACCGTCCGGGATTTCTCGCTCCGCCTTTTCTGCCTTAGTCGCTGGCCGCGACTCTACGCCGTCAAGGTGGCCTGTTTCCTGCGCTTTTCGGTATCTACCATCAATACCTATGAACGGCCGGCCCTGGTAGATGGTGAGCTCTCCCATAAGCGGGTCCAGTCCGTAGGTGAGGGCTGCTGCAACCAATATTTTCTTATCCTGAATGGTTAACTGCTGAGGGAATTTTGCCATTTCCACCCGTTGAAGCATTTTAGCTTCGGACATGGTCATTAATGCCTTACTATCCATGTTTTGAACCTCTCTTATAATTCTGATTTCCTCTTCTCTCTGTTTATCGTGATAGTTGAGTTTGTTATGAGTGATATCCTTTCCACACCTTAAAATGTAGCCGTTGAAGCCGAATGGACCGCCCCAGGGCATTGTCAGAGCAGATCCGCACGCACACGTAACACCCTTGTCAATGCACTTTTGCATATCTGCCCTGGACATATCGGCTTCGGTTATCATTTCTTCTTAACAATCTCTAAGATGTTTTTTGCCATGGCAGCCGCGTCTTTCTGATGCAGGACTATCTCACGGCCGTCCAAGTCGGTAATATGAAATACCTGGGACCATCGACCTTTGCCATATTCGACATTGATCTTGACCTGCGGCAAACTGATTTTCGTTTCTCCCATACTTAGACCATGTTGGCGAATGACACGCCGCTTTTTTCTTGTTCTACGTATTGCTGCGCTTCGTGAAGGATTTCCTGGACTTCCACTTTATGAGCGTTCCAGGTGGCCAGCGGCTTCTCCTGGCAGCGCTTCATCAGAAAGACGAAGTGATCGTCTTCCCTGAGAAAAAGGCCGGCCTCTCTTTGCTCTTTGGTTAGGACCCGTTGTAAAATGCTGACGTATTCCATTTGGTTAACCTCCTGTCGGGCTAAGTAAGTTGCCGCTTACTCAGCCCATTCTTTTATTTACCCGCCATCGATGATGTGAAAAACCAAAAGCCACCGATCATGCTTAAAACAATAAATATTGTGACGAGTACAATTGCTGTTACCAAAATGAAGTCCACGACTTTGTTCATGACACGCGACCTCGCAGCGTAAGAATATTCCCCTCTGCATCGAACGATTCCGGCGCCATTACGTGCGCCATGGTGTCGTAAATGGTGACTTTTTCGTCAAGCTCTGCATGGCGTTGTTTTAATAGCCTGGCCGATTTGACTGCCAGATTGAAAGACCGCGCGCTTTGTAAAAAGCCACATACGGTGCAATTAATCTGATAGCGGTCATCTACCTGGGTGTGTCTTTTTGTCTGAAGCATTTCATTTTCCTCGCTTTGCAGGCTTCTTCGTCCCGGCAGTCCGGCACGCCATGTAAATATTTATGGCTGTAGAAAAATTCGAATTCCTCTCGCGGTCCCTGGTATCCGCATATGGTACAGGTCAAATAATCGGGATGCAGGGTCATCGCTTTACCCGTTATGTCGATGTGATCACTAGGCACCGGCATTTCCGGCAGCCGTTCGTTACACCTTGGCTGGCTCGCCTGCATCCCAGTCCTCCCTGCGACTCAAATATTCCTGATAGATCTCGGATACCCGCTGTTGACTGATATGGAACATCAGCGCAATTTCGTCCTGGGACATTTCGCCCTTTTCGCACATTTCGACGATTATGCGATTGCGCTGCTCAGTGTTATTCCGTCTTTGCTCTCTTACCGAGCGCACTGACCGCTTCATGCCTTGAATCCCTCCAGTAGCTTCATTGCTTCTAAAACCCCGCTCTTAATTTGCTTTTTCTCCAGTTCCTGCATTTCTACCTGCGATTGCCTCTCAGCTCTAAGCCGCTTAATCTCCGCCTGCTGTTGGACCAGAATACGGAAAACCGCAACCCCAAGATGACCATACAATTCTTCAACACTAGCGGCAGAATAAGGAGTAGAAAGCGGTGGATCCTGGCCGTTGAATAGGTCGGTGACGTAACCTTTCCAGGCGATGAGGTCCTTGACTTGGTATTTGTCCATTGGCGGAAGAAGGCCCTGCAATCCGACATCTTCCTTAATCTCATTTTCCCTGCCCTTAAACCTATTTCTGAATGCTTGTGCCATATATCTTTTACCCCTCCATTAAAGCTTTCTAAGACTTTCAACACCTGAGAGGCGTTTACGTTTTAACCTTTAAGTACCTGGAATCCAACGGAATTTAGTACTGAGTACCAGACTGTAGCGACTTTAATTACCTTTTCCCCCAAATAAAAAAGCCACCTAGCTTTTCGCTGGTGGCTTTATGTTAACTGTGTGCCTCGGGTTTTAGGGACTTATGTTAAGCGCTATTCTGTTTTTTGGTTCTTACTAACTGTATGTTATGTCACCAGCAAAGTAATAATAACACCTTTTTCCCGCTTGTCAAGGGGGTTGTTAAGAATTTTTACAAAGTATTTTTTACAATTTTTTGCTAATTGCCCCTACTAAGAATTTATCTAACGTTATAGGAGTCTCATCGAATTGAAAGAGGATTGATAGTGAAGACCCCGGTCTGAGGGGTCTTCACTATAGCGC
>ORJL010295761.1_pt1 | contig 35370 bp, 42 predicted proteins | sample 1779941 | NCBI WGS metagenome assembly ORJL01 (sample SAMEA104232317, study PRJEB22302) | groundwater metagenome | biome: forest; feature: aquifer; material: groundwater | place: USA | collected 2011-08-07 | depth 5.8 m | reverse complement strand
GTCTCCGCGGTGATCTATGGCAGCCATCTTCAAAATAGAATATGGGAACTGGAAAAAGATCACTCAATCCCTCCGGATGCGTATATCTTTATTTCTGACAAGATTCTGGCCAAGAGCTTAACGCTTGAAAATGCGGCTTCAAATCCAGAGTATCAATTGATCACTGAAACTCCTTATTCAATGCTCTTTATCCGAAAATCAGCCCTTGAGAAAAATAACAGAAAAGCGCTTTTATCCGAGTATTACAGGCAGACACCGGAGGCGAGACCATGAATATAAAAGAAAAATTTGATACAAATAAAAATGATCTAAGAAATTATCTATTATTTTGCGCCTTAGCATTATGCTCCTTCTCTCAATTTCTATCCCATTATCAATTATATGGTTATGCCGCGCAGAGATTTTTTAGCCTTTGGCGGGATGTGATTAAGCTCATATTATAAAATTTGATTTTTAAACCTTCTTATGTTAATGTGTATATCTAAATTTTAAAGGAGTCGAGAAAATGAAAAAAATAGGCATTTTGACAAGCGGTGGGGATTGCGGCGGGCTTAATGGAGTTATTAAAGGAGCCGCATTAATGGCTAAACACTTAGGGATATCTGCTTATGTGATTCCTAATGGTTACGCGGGGTTATATAACTTGACCGATTTTAATAACCTTGTCGAGCTTACCCACGAACGCGTGGATCGTATTGACGCTAATCTGGCTGGTTCCGAGGCGGGCCATTCACGGGTGAAAATTAAAAAAATTGAAGACCCTTTAAAGTACGAACGCATTAAAAACGGCCTTAAGAAATTTGGTATTGAAGGATTGGTGATCAGCGGCGGCGACGATTCTGGAAGTGTCATGGTTGATCTGGCTAATGAAGGGATTAAATGTGTTCATGCCCCTAAAACGATGGATTTGGATCTGCAGACCTATTCCGTTGGTTTTGATTCGACGGTTAATCGTATTGCCACTTTTTTAGAAGATCTCAAAACAACCGCCTGGACGCATAATCGGATTATTGTTCTGGAAGTATTCGGCCGCTACGCCGGGCACACGGCGTTTCGAGCCGGAGTGGCCGCGGACGCGGATGCCATCTTAATCCCTGAAATTCCAGCGGACTTTGACATTTTGTATGAGCACTGCAAAATTAAATATTTTGATCGTATCGCCGCCAGCGACGTTAAGGCGGGCAGCTATTTAATTATCGTTGCTGAGGGCTTAAGAGATATCAGCGGCAAGGAACTGGTGGATGAGTCCTCCCCTGTCGATGCCTTTGGGCATAAAAAACTCACTGGTGCAGGCAAGTACGTGGCCGCCCAGTTAAGCAAACGCTTTAAAAATGATCCGATGATTGCGGATTTTATGAAAAGAGAAAAAATGTACGTTAAAGGAATCTCCGAGGCTCCCGAAATTCGCGAGGTCAATCCCGGACACCTGGTGCGCTGCGGGCATTCGTCCGTTTACGATGTCAACTTCGGTAAAGAGGCTGGCGCATCCGCTGTTGTTCTGCTTAAAAATGGACTTTCCAGTGTCACCTTCACCGGACTCCAGCATGGCAAAATTCATTATATGGAAACAACTGAAGCGATTAAACAACGGCATGTCGACTTAACTCAAGTGGCGGTCTATGAACAACTGGGAGTTTGTTTCGGCCGTAAACCGGAGGAGATTACTTTAGGAAGCGAGAAACGATCAGGGCCGATTGAGAGATTTTTGTAAGATGGTAATCAGCACCATCAAAAAAATTTTTATTAAACCTGTCCGACTGGATTATTTAAATTTTATCCTTAGGAGAAAAGGGATAAAGGTTTTAGACGTCGGATGCGGCGATCATTCCCCCTCCCTGACCAAATCCTATTTCCCCGATTGTCTATATTACGGTGTTGATAGATCCAGAGGTCACAATCTAGATGAGAAAGATTTTGAGTGTATGGAAGCCTTCTTCGAAATGGATCTTACCCACCCCAATGAGTTAAAGAAAATCCCTGACAATTTTTTTGATTGTATTATTTTTAACCACGTCATTGAGCATCTGCCCAATGGAAAAGAAGTCCTGGCCCATTTGACCCCAAAATTAATGCCTTCAGGAATTATTTATGTAGAGTTTCCCGGCCCCCTGAGTATTCATTTGCCTTCCTTTCAGAATAAAAAATTCCTAAAGGGCACTCTTAATTTTTATGATGATCCCACCCATGTTAGTTTATTTTCGGCCAGAGAGATTAAAGAGTTTCTAGAAAAACAGGGATTAAAGGTTTTGCGTTTTGGGACACGGCATTCCTGGAAGAGAATTTTGCTTCTGCCTCTTTATCTAATTGGCTCGATAGTTATTTACCGTTCAATTTTATCTGGAATTTTATGGGATCTTACTGGATTTGCCAATTATGTGGTGGCGATCAAAGACAGAACTTTATAGCCACCTGTTGGTAATTATTGCAGGCCGCCAGCAACTCGTATTTCATCTTGTGGGAATTAAAAAAATCAAGAAAAGCGCGGAATTCATCTGTAGGGACATTAAATTCATCAAAAATAATAACATCATCTCTTTTAAAACAGGAAGACATCTTATTTAAAACACACGATGTCGAGCTGTATAAATCGGCATCAAGATGAACGACGAGCCTGCCTTCTAACGGTATTTTCTCCAGAAACCCTTGAAGCGTACTCTGAAATAATCCTTTAATAAATTGGCAACGAGAATCTTGGATATTGGGCATAGCCCCTCCTGTTGAGAAGAATCCTTTTTTTAAGATATGCCAGTCTTCGGGCAGCCCTTCAAAACTGTCAAACCCAAAAAATTGTGAATCAGGATGCTGATTATGCTCCACCCACCACTGAAAAGAGCTGCCTTTCGCCACGCCGAATTCCAAATAAATAATTTTTGAATTTAAATCTTCCTTTTTCAATAAGAAGTCATACATTTCGAAACGGCGGCTGTGATTATATTGAGGATTATAAAAATCATTAAAAGCTATTGGTGGATGCTGCTTCCTCCATTTTGAAAATTTTGAGAGGTAAGCTAAATATAAAAATACGTTACCAAAAGGCTCTATGAGGATGTGAATATTCCACCGGACTAGCAAAAGTTTTAGTTTAGATAAATAGGGAATTATTCTGTGGGTCATCATAGATAAGAACATAGGCCAAATCGTTTTCTGAGGAAATCGTAATATCCCCGTAGGATCCAGGGAATAGACCGGAAATGTCCTGAAAGGAATTCTAAAATAAGTCCTAAAGGAATAAATAATAAAAATTGTGTTTGATAAAAAAATAGTTTTTCTACAGGTGAAAGGAATTTACTAAATAAAAGCATCCGATTACGATGCCAGTAATACTGCGTTTTAGGAGCGTATTTCCCGCCTAAAGTCTGGCTGATTTTATGGTAAATAACAGCTTCAGAATTCACAATAAGTTTACGTCCTTGATTTCTTATCCGCCAGCAAAGGTCTGCGTCCTCACTGATTAAAAAGAATCGCTCATCAAAACCACCTGTTTGCTTCAAGACGCGGGAAGGAATAAGCATACAACATCCCGTAATGAAATCAACTTCCCTCTCCCCTATAAAGTTATCGCGTTGATGTCCACAAAATCCGATCCAACGATTAATAAACCCGCCATTAAACCAAATTTTATCTTTAGCGGGCCAGCAGTGAATTTTACATCCCACCACCCCTGTCTGCGGATATTTTGAAGCTGTGTCGATGAGCTTAGAGAGAAAATCTTCAGTGACGATTGTGTCATTATTAAGAAGCAGCACATAATCAGCATTATTCTCAAGGGCATACTTAATCCCAACGTTATTACCTCCCGCGAAGCCAAGATTGTCTTTAAGACGAATAAACTCAATGCGCTCTTTGAGATGGCATGCATCGATCCACTCTTGAATTTTCTTAGGCGAATCATCGCTGGAGCCGTTGTCAATAAGAAGAATCTTTATTTTAGGATAAGATATGTTCTCAAGAGACTTAAGACACTCTAATGTATCTGAAGCATTGTTCCAGTTAAGGAGAATAATATAAATCATGGGTTTCTATATATTTCAGGCTGGTGTGTTATCAGCCTATATACATTGGTTAGTCTTTTAAGATAATAGACCGGTAAAAAAGAGATAAACCATAAGAAAGAAGAAAGTGGCAGCAATAAACTGTCTTTTTTAAGAACGCTCAAAAACATTTGTCTCCCCTTCTGAGATGATCCCAACAAAGTCACATTCCAACCAACAACCAATCTGCGAAAAGCGATTTTCCATTTAAGATTAAGACCTTTCCTTTGATTTTGATTAAGGTATTTTTCTGCGTTCTCTAATACTTTTAAGGATCCTTCAGACATCAAAAATGTATTTTGACTTACGTTGTTTTTATGAACTCTAATAAAGGCTAAACATTGATCCAGAATTTTTATTTTAACACCTCTCGCCACCACTCTTAGCCATAAATCCCAATCTTCCGCTGTATCCATATTTTTGTCAAAGTTCCCAGCGTTTTCAATAATTTTCTTTTTTACAAGAACTGTATTAATAGGAAATGGATTTCTGGTCGTTAAAAGTTTTAGAGGGCTGGAGAAATCTTTGCATATGTTAAATTTTTGGGAATCTAAATTTTGTTCAGTTCCAAAGAAATAACGGTATCCTACATGGACTATGTCGGCATTAAAATTCTTTAAGACGGTTAGAGTCATTGAGATCATCTGCGGGTGCAATAAATCGTCATCATCGAGAAAAATCAAGTAGTTTCCCTGTGCATTAGCTATCCCGACGTTTGACGAATCGGATCGGCCAGTATGTGGCTTGCGAATAAATCTGATTTTGGTTGAAGAACAATGAGATTTAATATAATTTTCAATAGGCATATCAGAACCATCATCGACTACAAGTATTTCAATATTTTGATGGTTTTGCCTTAGTAAGCTATGGATGGCTTGGCAAACAAACTCGGTTCTGTTGTGAACTCGAATAATAACACTTACTTGATCTAAGGTGTGAGAGGACATTTCTGTCATTAATTTTTTGATACCAGTTTAAAATAAATTGAGAGCATTAATCTAAACAATCGTTTAGAAATCAGAGGTTTTAATATGGCAATAATAATAAAAAGCCAAGTTTTTATTTTAAACTTATTTAATTTAAAAGACTTTAGATAGTATTGGCATGCCTGTGAGTACCGATCGTTAACCAAGTAAGAAAAACCTTGTTCGCAGAGACTTTGAATTTCTAAATTTTTATCTTGGCCAAACCCCATAGAATTGATATAAGAATCCACTTCTGTTGTTGTCATCTTTCCTGATTCTATTCTATCCTGTCCATATAATAACCGTTCTTGATGTAATTGAAAAGCGAACTCAGCGCACTTTTTTTGGTAATAACTATGGGAAGTGGAAATGGAGCCCGTCACTAGCCTCCATTGATAAAGGTATTCCGGAAGATTAGAAAGATTATAATGCTCAGATAAGCGCAGCCATAAATCATAATCCTCACAATGTTTAAAGGCTTTTCTATAAAGACCCACTTTTTCTAAGCATTCTCTTCTGATGAGCACACTGCCATGCGCAAATTGATTTTTTTTATTGAGTTTTTGTCTCAGAATATCCGGTTCTGTGGGCACTCTTACTTTTGTAACAGGCTCTCCCTTCTCGTTGATAACCATAAAACATGTTCCCACCAAACCGATGTTACTATGTTTTTCTAAAAAATTAACTTGTTCCTGCAGCCTTTGCGGTAAAGAAATATCATCTGCATCTTGACGCGCGATAAATTCCGCGGAAGATAACTCAATTCCCTTATTTAAAGACTGAATAACTCCCAAATTTGTAATATTTTTAATTAATTGAATACGAGAATCTTTATAACTGAGGATTATTTTCTCGCTTGAATCGCTTGATCCGTCATTAATGATAAGAAAGGCAAAATCAGAAAAACTTTGGTTAAGAATGCTCTCAATGGCCCGTCGTAGAAATCTTTCTGCATTAAAGATGGGCATGATGACAGCTATTTTTAGCCTAGTATGTTGCGTCATGATTGCTTGATCCATTCTTGGGGAAGAATATCATCCCAATAATAATCCTTTCGTTTTTGATACCAATTTTGCGGCGCAAAGACGATTTTATTTCGCCAAGGACTCAGCCACGCAGCCCACCACGAAAAACTACTATTAGAGATAATATGATACTTACATTGAGTCATTAGTCTAAGGTCTTCAAAACTATTGTCAAGGTTGTGATCAATATATGTAGTAGGAAGATCCAACTGAAAATTTTGCCGTACCCAGTTCATATCATCGCTAAAAATAAACAATTGAGGATTCTTGACGTGCTCGGTGAGCTGTTTTAAAGAGCGCCAATAGTAATCTAAGGGGCATAGACCGTGGTGCTTAAATGTCGTCTCTTCAGAGACATAATCCCCCCTTCTGAAGTGAATATTCACCGATTCTACAGATACGATGGTGTTTAATAATTCTTGGTTCATCCCTGATATTGGCCTTTTAATCTCAAAATCTTTTTGAATAATATTTTTTATATCTTTAAAATATTTTTCGATCTGCCAATAACCTTCTAAATAGATATCGTTAGGTAGATTTAAAATGTGCGGATAAAATTTAATTTTTTGTTCTTTGATATACGATTTTGGTCTAGACCAAAAGCTAAATCTTTCTTCAGCTTGCTCCGGCCTTCGTCCCGACAATTTTTTAATTTCTTCTTCAGTGGCAAAATTTTCTTTAATGTTAAAGATAGAAAGCTCATATTTGCGTTTTTTGTGAAAAGTATAATAGGAAACATCGAATTTTAAGTCTGTTTGGTGCTTAATCGACAGATGCCGTCCCAGCGCATATTGGAACATTTGGTTGCCTAGCCCACCCATGAGCTTGGTAATGATCATAATTTAAAACTTTCTTAATAACTTTTTAATAACATTTTCCAAAAGCAATGATTTTGTTTTTATGGTAAATGACACAAGCGTTGATTTAAAGAGCAAATCAGCCAGATAACTATTAAAAAACAAGGTTATTAACATGGCCAGGGCCGCGCCTGATATTCCCCAAATAGGAATAAAAAGTAGATTTAATATAATATTGATGACCGCGGCCGCCAGAGAAATATAGAAAGTTATTTTCTCCAAATTTTCATTAATCCGCCAATAGCTACTGGCAATTCCTAAAAAACTAAAGATATTGCCCAGAATGTAGATTCGTAATGGATAAATAGAACTTATATAGGCTTTCCCGAAAAAAATTTCAATGATGTTATCTGCAAAAATGAGAATGGGAATAATAATAATAACCGAGAGAATGACCAAGAAATCATAAAAATTTTGTATCCTTCGCTTATACAACTCCAAGTCTGTTTTCTTAATTTTAATAAGGGCGGGAAATAGCGAACTAGCTAAAACAGCCGGAATTATATTCCATATCTCACACAATTGTACACAAATGGCATAGATCCCGACTTCTTTAACACCTAGCATTTCCTTGATAAGGATTTGATCAATACGCATATAAAAAGTTACCGCGAGTATGGCCAGAATTAAAGGCAACACTCGTTTTAATAGCTGCACAGCCTGATCAAAATCCCATAATTCTAATTTAAGGCCACCTTCTCTTTTCGAATAAATAAACAGCAGTCCAGCCGCCAGGGTCATATTATCTATAAAAATAGCTATGGCAAACCAAATTAAGTCGGCATTCCAAGCAATGAATAATAATTTTAAAGCGGCAGAGAAAATGACCTGAATAATTTGAACTAGAACAACATGTCGCGAGAGAACCTGAGATTGGAAATAAAGATCAATAATATTAAAGGATTGAAAAATCATGCCACTGGCTATAATTAAAATCATTCCCTTAGTTAAAAGATCATTCGGCGTCCATTGAATGATTATTCCTATGAGTATGACGGCCAATAAACTCCCAATAATCCTTAACCAGAAAGAAGTGGCTAAGATTTTATCCTTGCTTTCAGGATGGTCGATAACGCTTTTAACGACGATTTGGTCAAGTCCTAATGTGGCTAAGGCATAAAATAAATACACAAAGCTTAAGGAATAATTTAAGGTCCCATATTGAGTTGGGCCAAGATATCGGGCTAAATAAATACTGACAATAAAACCAATACTTATGCGCAAGCCTTTTTCTAAGAAAAGCCAGAAAGTATTCTTAAAGTAGCGTTCAAATTCATAGGAATTAAAATTTAAAAACTGAATTTTAGATAATATTTTTTGCATGGTTAGTTATTTCTTAAACCAAAAACAACCGCAGCCATAACGTTGTTGTTGCAGTAGTTTAGTTGATGGATGAGTAATGAAGCCCCCTGTTTGAGGACTCTCACAAATCAAAGTAAACTCGATTAATTCTAGCTCTTTAAAATAGGAAATGATCTGCTCATAACTATAAATTCTATGGGCATTAAAGTTAATCCTGGGCTGTCCGCCAACGGGCACGACAAAAAGGAGATCACCTTTAGGGCTTAAAACCCTTGTTAATTCTTGGATGGCTTTTAAGTCTCCATCCGGATCAAGAGGGTCACCATAGCGCCCTAATCCAATATGCTCAATAACATGCATGCAGGATAAGGATGGAATGGAATTTTCAGAGAATGGCAACGATAAAAGATCCGCTTTCCCAGAGGTTAAATTGGTTAATTCAATATCTGTTTTACGATAATCATAGAATTTTATAGGGACAAAGGCCGAAACCAATGCTGAAAAATAAAGAGAAGAAGAAATGTCAATATGCTGCTGAGGCAAGGTTTTGGCTAATATTCGCGCGGCCCAAGCTGTGTGATAAATGTAATGTCTATCGAAATTGGCTGTCGGATTGTTATCATTAAGACATGGATAACAATCTCGCCAGCGCATTAAAAACCGATGAAATTTGTCTAAAAATTTAAAAAAGATAAAATTCTTTAAAAAAATTGGAAATCTAAAAAGAATGTTTAAATTTTTCATCATAAATAGTTTTGCAGACGCCCATCAATTTTTTCTATTTCAATTCCCCGCATGCAATGATAACTCCCCCCACACGTCGGCACGGTATAGCCGAAGCGGGTGCACGGCGAGCAGGCGACATTTTCCGTGACAACCGCGTGGCTGTCCCCTTTCGGATGCCATTTGGCAAGATTGCCCGGGCCGAAGACAGCGATCACCGGCGTGCCAACGACACAGGCTAAATGCATAATCCCGGAGTCGGTTCCAATAAATTGTTTGCTCTGTTTAATTAAGGCGGCTGTCTGCTCTAAATTTATTTTTCCGACAAAACTAATCAATCGTTCATCCTTGATCTGCCGCTCTATTTCTTGAGCCGGCGCTAGAACATCTTTTCCGCCTAAAAGCGCAACCGATACACCCTTAGTGAATAGGAATCGAATAATCTCTAAGGCTTGGGCATTGGTAAACCGCCGGGGGGTGATGCTCGCACCAATAAATAAACTGACCGTATTTTGAGGAATTTTCTCTTGAGCCCATCGGATGCTCTCTTCCGAGACAGTATAACATAAATTAATATCCTCAATGTCCTTGCATTCGCCGAGGATAAACTTAAAAAGGGCTTTAAAATTTTCTAGTTCGTAAGCATTCAGGCCGTAAGAAACGGGCTGGTTAAAGAGTTTTTTTCTTAAAGGCCGCGTGTTAAACCCAACGGTAAAAGAAGATTTCAAAAAGTAAGCCGCCAGCGCGCTTAAATAATGCCACTGTTCGGTGTCAATAATCACATCATAGCGATGCTTCCATACTCCTCGAAAAGAGGCCCAGCGGTCATAAATAAATATTTCTCTAAAAAGACTTTTTTGAGAAATAAAAATCTGTTGGTTTCGTCGTTCGCAAAGGATATCGACGACTAAAGAAGGATAATTTTCTTTAAGGCGTTTTAAAAGCGGCAGCAAAAATACCGCGTCCCCTATGCCTCCGGGACGGATAACAAGGATAGATTGTAAATGTTCAAGCCGGGGTGCGGATTTGAAATCTTTAGCCTTAACCATCTTAGCCAACAAAGAGCCTAAAATAAAATCCATCAATTTAAGGCATTTTATTCCCGGTGATCCAAAGGAAAAAATGATATCAAAGAACCTAACCATAAATCACCAGCCCCACATACCCAATCCACAAAAGAACGCAGATCAAAAGCGGCCAATCGGATAATAAAAGTTCCCCGGGTTCATCCCCCATTTTCTTGACATGCACCAAATAAAGGTAGCGGAATATTCCATAGATAACAAAGGCCACGGAATAAACCATCTGCTGATTTCCTGTCCGGCGCATGATCTCCGGTGAAATGGCGTATAACCCGTAAAAGACAACCGCCAGTGTCGAGCAGATAATGATCATTTGATCAAGCATATACGCGGTGTAATGGCTGAGCACGCTGCGGTGTTCCGGCGCCTTTTCCTTAAGGATGAGAATTTCACAGCGCCTTTTAGTGAATCCTAAGAACAAAGCGAGAATAAACACGCACATCTGAAGCCACACGGAAGGAAATACATCGCAGGCCAAGGCTCCCGCCCATATTCTAAGCTGAAAACCTATGGCAATAAAAAATACATCCAAAAGCACAATATGCTTCGTGTAAAAATTGTAAATAAGATGGACAACGATAAAAAGAAAGGCAATGGCGGCAACGCCTTGATCGATCCGCCCTGCTATCGCCAAACCCGCGAGAAGAAGAGTCAAAATAAGCGGATAAATTAATTTTAGGTTGATGTTCTTTTTGGCTAAGGGGCGTTTAGATTTTTTAGGATGCAGGCGGTCCTTTTCTTTATCTAAAAGATCATTGAGGATATAAAGTCCGCTGGAAATAAGACAAAAACTCAAAAAAGCCAAAGCGGCATTCTTTAACAGGCCAAAGGAAAAAAATTGTTCCGCGAATAAAAGCGGAAAAAAAATAAATGTATTTTTCACCCACTGCTTGACTCTGAGCAAATTTAACAAGACAAAAAGTGTTTTCATGGGACAGAAAATCCTTCCAGGTAAAAGATTTGTTGTTTCTTGATTAACTCTGATTCAGGGCTGGAAAGCGTGGCCGCGCTATTCTGAGACATATTAATAAAGGCTATTTCCAAATGGTAGCTGCCCTTCGCCAGATCAGGGATAAAAAGCCAATACGTTTCACTGATAAGCTCGCCTTGCTTCCAAAGAAAAGTTGGATAAATTTTATAACCAATATCCCTGCGGCGCTCGGCTATGACCTCCTCCCCCTTTTTTATTCTCAACACCATTTCATAAGGCTCTTTTATTTCTTGTAAGCTTTGCCATTTAAACTTGATTGGCAAAAGCGATAAAGGGCGCGCTTGAGATTTCTCCAGCTCAAAGGCGGCCAGATTAAATTTCTCATCAACACTGAATTTAGGCTGAAGAACTTCCAGCGCTTCTTGAGATGGCGTAACGTTAATTAAATCTTCTCCTCCCTCTCTAGAAAAAAGGACAACTTCTTCTACGGCCTGCTTAACCTTCCACTCACGGTTAAAAAAATTCTGTCGAAGCTTTGCCGCCGTTTCCTGAGGGTTGGCATAAAATTCATAACTTAGCCAGGGATTATCAAAATTAATCAAGGCGTAGCTCACGCGGTCCGGCGTCACAAAATGATTGTTTTCATTTTGGTAAAGATGGAAAAACGTCTTATGAAAAGAATATAATTCTCGACGGCTGGAGAGCGGAGCTAAAAAATCAAAGGTGGCAATGACTGCCGCGTCCTTCGGGATTGCCTTAACCATCCGCCAGTACAGACGATTTTGATCGCATTCTTCTATATTTAATCTTCTGACCATATCTAATCGATGATCCCGCAGGCTAAGAAGACTTACCATCAGCATTAAACTCAAAACAAACAGATAAAATACATTTTTAATACGATAACGCAAGAAAGATAAAGTTTTAAGGGCCCCTAAAAAAAAGAACGGGGCTAAACTGAGCGTATATTGATAGTATAGCACATGTTCCGTCCCCGATTCGGAAAGAAGATGCTGTAATAAAATAGGCAGCCCGAGAAAAAGAATATGCGGGCTAAAACAGGGAAGAAAAATTAAAGGGCTTAAAAGATCAAAAAGAAATTTTAGATTGACCGGCTGCAGAAGATAGGGCTTAATCTGCCAGGGATTGGTGATCAGAGACCAGATAATCCCAAAGGGAGAATGGCCTAATTGTTCGTAGTGGCCGACGTAAGGATGAATCCGGGATCCACTAAAATAGGGAATAAAAATATACGTCAAAAAATAAAACGAAACTACTCCAAGAATAAAAGGAACGGCTCCCCAGCGCCATTTGCTCCTCCCTGAAGAAAAAAAGGCATAAATTCCGAAAGCGGCAATAATCAGCGGCATATTTTCTTTAATGAGAATGGTCGCCAAGGCCGTAACCAAAAAAGGCATCCACCGCTTTTCTGTGTAAAGATAAAAAAGCAAAAATATAAAAAAAGGGGAAAGGCTTTCAAAATCAAATTCATAAATAAGGCCAAAAATATTGGGTGGATAAGCCAGGTAAGCCGCCATTAAAATCGTGGCCCCTACAGTCCCGATCGATTCTTTCCCAAGTTTGTAGAGAATATACGCGGCCAAAATATAAGAAATGAGTTTAAGAAAAACCAGTGTCAGGGGATGCTGGATGAGCGCGTATAAAGGAAGGCAGAGGAAAACAATCAAATTAGAGTGATTGCCGAAGAAGTTAGTGTCAAACAGAGAAGAATAAGAAGAGCCGCGCAGAATGTTCCAGGTGGCTTGATGAAAAAACGCGAAGTCCCAATCAAAATAGCCAAATGTGAGGTACTTTTTAATAAGCAAGAACGCCCAGGCGAGGAATGTTCCCGTGAGCAGCCCTAAAGCTAAACGATCACTTCGATCGACTTTAAGCAGCCTTACGTTCAAGCGAAGGTATCCTTTGTCCTCTGGTTCATAGATAGACTTTTTGCCAGTGGAGCCCCACGGGCTTTAGCCCGTGGGGCGGAATCCTGCCCGTCCCGCCCGAAGGCGGGACTGGCTGCAGGATAATTATTTAAAAATAATATTTTTTTCTTAACCCAGGGATCATTCTTTTTATACCAATCAACGGTCTCTTTTATTCCTTCAGAAAAATTAACTTTTGGCTGCCATCCTAATTTTTGTAACTTCGCGTAATTGACCGAATAACGGAAATCATGCCCCGGGCGGTCTTTAACAAACTGAATGTGATCAGAAGATTTTCCCAGAGCACGTAACACCGTTTCAGCCGTCGTTAAATTATCGTTCTCAAAATAAGTGCCGATATTATAAGTCTCCCCGATCGCCCCTTTTTTTAAAACTAAAAGAATCGCCGCCGCGCAGTCCCCGACATAAAGCCATTCTCTAATTTGTTCTCCTCGTCCATACACAGGAACCTTTTGATTATTAAGAGCCTTAACGATGATAACAGGGATAAATTTCTCCGGGTACTGCCAGGGCCCGTAATTATTCGACGGCCGTAGAATAATCGCCGGGAATTGATACGATCGGATGGCGGCCTTGACGAGTCCTTCGGCGGCTGTCTTAGTTACAGAGTAAGGGTTCGTTGGTTTAAGCTCGGCGGTTTCCAGGAAACGGCCCGAATGGCTTTCTCCATACACCTCATCCGTAGAGATATACAGGAATTTTCCCACCTTGTATTTTCTGGCCAAATCAATCAGGTTCTGGGTCCCTGTTAAATTTGTCCGGATAAAAGGATGGGCGTCTCTAAGGCTTCGATCCACGTGAGTTTCCGCCGCGAAGTGAATAATTTCTTGCGGTTTTTCTTTACGAAAAATGGTTTCTAATTTATTCCTGTCACAAATATCAACCTTGCGAAATTTAAATTTGCCCCAGGCCTCTTTGAGTCTCGATAAATCGCCGGCGTACGTGATTTTATCAACGACAACCAGCTGCTTTTTAAGCCTGACGGCCTGGCGGACGAATTCACTGCCGATAAAACCCGCTCCGCCGGTAACTAATATTTTATGTATTCTTGGACGCATTCTTCAAGGATAGCTTCAATAGGTTTTATTTTAAATCCAGTTTTTTCGAGTTTTCGTGTAGATAAAACAAGATTGGTTCTTTTCATTTTAAGATTTTCAAAAGGGATTATCGTATATTGAAAATCAGGAACATATTGTTGATAAACATCCAAAAGTTTGTTGTACGTTAAGCTGCCCTTGCAAACAACATTGAATACCCCGCTGGCATTTATCTTTATAAGATGTTGCAAAGCCCTCATAAATTCAGGAACATAAGTCACGGAATTCGGGGTATCAATGATTGTTTTGTATTTGATAAGCTTGGTAAGAATATTTTTAGGATGAGGCCTATGATCTAAAGGAATTCTGATGCGGGCAATCAAGATATTATGTTTTTTAGCTAACTGAGTGAGGACATTTTCCGCATAAATTTTTGTCCGGCTGTAGCATAAGTCATAATAATCCGGGCGCCTGCTTTCCGAAATGGGTTTTTGTTTAGTGCAATCATAGTGATAAATACAGCCGCTGCTAATGTGAATTAATTTCAAATTATTTCTGATGGCGGCTTCGGCTAATAATAGGGGCGTGAACGTGTTGGCCGATAAAGTTTTATCAATATCCAGTTCGCAGTCATCGACGTTGTTAGCCCCCGTGTATCCAATGCAGTTAATAAGAATTTCGGGGTGATACTTTTTTATTTGCGCGAGAATATCTTCGTAGCGAAAAATCTTCTGCGTGGACACAGGCCAGCCAAACGCCTGCGACAAGCGTTCACCAATAAAACCTTTGCCAAGAATTAAATAATTATTTTTCATTTTGAAGAATCTGGTAGAGATATTCCCCGTAACTGGTATTTATAGAGGAAGCGATTTTTTTAAGTTGTAGAGCATTGATAAAGCCCATTCGATAGGCAATCTCTTCAATACAACCGACCTTGAGTCCCTGCCTATCTTCAATGGTCTTAATAAACATGGACGCCTCGATCAGAGAATCATAAGTCCCCGTATCCAGCCAGGCAAAGCCGCGTCCCAAGAGTTGAACGTTCAATTTCCCCTGTTTTAAATAAATTTTATTAAGATCGGTTATTTCTAACTCTCCCCGAGCTGAGGGTTTTAATTTTTTAGCGTATTTCACGGCATTCTGATCATAAAAATAAAGTCCCGTGACCGCCCAGCGGGATTTAGGGTTCTTGGGCTTCTCAACAATAGAGGTCGCTTTACATTGATCATTAAAGCTGACAACACCGTAACGGCCGGGATCTTTAACATTATAAGCGAAAACAGTCGCGCCCTCTTCTTGAGAACTGGCTTCTTTAAGCAAAACCGTTAATTTATCTCCGAAAAAAAGATTGTCTCCTAAAATCAGGCATACCGAATCATCACCAATAAATTTCTCTCCAATGAGAAAGGCCTGGGCGATGCCTTTAGGCTCAGGCTGCACAGCATACTGAATATTTAAGCCAAAGGCCTTCCCATCCTCAAATAAATAACGGAAACCGGGAATATCCCGCGCAGTCGAAATAATAAGAATATCCCGAATACCGGCGAGCATCAACACCGAAAGTGGATAATAAATCATTGGCTTGTCATAAATAGGGAGCAATTGCTTGGAGACAGCTTTTGTGATGGGAAATAACCGCGTGGCTTTCCCCCCCGCTAAAATAATCCCTTTCATTATTTTGATCCTTTTTTAACTGTTTATAGTTAAGATTGAAGTGTAATATTTCGTGCCCCGGGTGATTCTTTCTTTGCCGTTTTTAAGACGCCCGAGATTTGTGTCTCTTAACGAATACACGCAGCCGCAATATTCCTGCTGATAAAATTCTTCGCGTTTGGATATTTCATACATCCGCGCTGAGCCGCCGCCCTTGCGCCAATTGTACGTCCAGTAAACCAGATTGGGGTAACGGCTCGCGGCCCGGACCCCGCTCGCGTTGACTTGATTCATATCCTTCCAGCGGGTGATCCCCAGACTGCTGGTAAAGACCTTAAAATTGTGCTCGAAGGCATAGAGCGCGGTGCGCTCAAAGCGCATGTCGAAACACACGCTGCAGCGCTTGCCCCGTTCGGGTTCCCATTCGAGGCCTCTCACCCTTCGAAACCAATTATCCCGGTCGTAATCGGCGTCAACAATCGGGATATTCATTTTTTCGGCAAAGCGGATATTTTCTTCTTTGCGGATTTCGTATTCATCCCGGGGATGAATATTAGGATTGTAGAAAAAAATGGTCAGCTTAATTCCAGAGGCAGCCATCGCCTCCATCACGTCACAGGAGCACGGCGCGCAGCAGGAATGAAGCAGGACTTTTTCTTCCTTGTTAGGCGCGGTCAATAGCGGTCTTTGTGTTGGATTTTGCATCTCATTATTTTAACGCATTCGCTATTTCGTCAATGATATCCGAGGCAATCAGGGAAGCTTTCCCCTTAACTTGAGCGGCTAAATCACCAGCTTTCCCGTGCAGATAAGCCCCCCACTTGGCCGCTTCGAATGCTGATAAACCTTGCGCTAAGAGCGCGGAGATCACCCCTGTTAAGACATCCCCGCTGCCGGCGGTCGCCATTCCCGCGTTTCCCGTCTTGTTAGTATACAATTCCCCTTCGCTTGACGCTACAATCGTTTGATATCCTTTTAAAAGAAGCACGCAGTCGTATTTACGGGCAAAATCTCGGGCGATCTTAGAGCGATTCTTTTCAACCTGTTCTTTTTTGATGCCAAGTAATCGAGCCATTTCTCCGGGATGAGGAGTCAAAATTTTAGGCGCTGCTGTTTTCATTAACAGAGGCAAATGTCCGGCAAGATTGTTAAGGGCATCCGCATCGATAATTAAAGGTTGCCGCAATTGTTCCAGAATCTTCCAGACTAACTTTTGCGAGCTCGGTTCGATGGTCATGCCCGGGCCCACCGCCACCGCCTGGCATTTCCTGGAGAATTGCTCAATCGATTGAAAAGCCTTGAGAGACATTGTCTGCTCTCGTGTTTCTTCCAAGGGAAGCGTCATTACTTCATGGACAATCTTCTTTTGAGCAATTAAATTAAGACTCTTAGGAACACCGAAAGTCACCAGACCGGCACCCGTGCGTAAAGCCGCCAGGCTGGCCAGACATCCGGCCCCCAGCATTCCCGGTGAACCGCCCAGAATAAGGACATGGCCAAAGGTATTTTTATGAACGTTTCTTTTCTGACGTAATAATGGCGCAGGCAACGGCATAATTTTTCGCGTGAGATATTGAGATGAGAATTTTATGTTTAAATCCATTTTTCTTAAAAATACATTCCGGCGCGCCGAATTTATTATTCAAGATTAAGATATCTTTCCAGCCAATCGTCGGATCGTTACCCACCGCCTTAAACACCGCTTCCTTGGCGGCAAAACGAGCCGCGAAATGCTGGGCGGGAAATTTCTGCTTTTTGGCATAGTCAATCTCAGCGGCGTTGAACACATGCCGCAAGAAATTGTCTCCCCAGCGGTCGATGGCGCTCTTAACACGTTCTATTTCAATAATGTCTGTTCCAATGCCTAGAATCATATGACCAATTTTTTCATTTCCTTTACTGCCTTCTCAAGCCCCACAAACACCGCCTGAGAAATAATCGAATGCCCAATATTGAGTTCATTCATTTGGGCAATACCGGCAACAGCCTTCGTGTTTTCATAATTTAATCCATGCCCGGCATTAACCGTTAAACCACGCAAAGAAGCATATTCCGTCATTTCCGAAAGCCGCTTAAATTCTCTTCTTTGTTCCGTCTTTGTTTTTACTTGCGCGTATCGACCGGTGTGTAATTCAATGACCCTGGCTCCGGTTTTAACGGTCGCGTCAATCTGCTCTTTTTTAGGATCAATAAATAAACTCACCTCAATCCCTTTATCTTGCAGAAGACCAACGGCTCTTTGAACACGCTTAAAATATTTAATGACATCCAAACCGCCTTCGGTGGTGATTTCCTGACGGCGTTCAGGGACAAAAGTAGCCTGATCAGGTTTCACTTTCAGAGCGATTTGAACAATCTCTTCATTTAAGGACATCTCCAAATTAAACCGCGTTTTGATAATTTTCTTTAAGGCATAAATGTCTTTATCCTGAATATGCCGGCGGTCTTCTCTTAGATGCGCCACGATGCTGTCGGCCCCCGCTCTTTCGCAGATTTCCGCCGCTAAAATAGGATCGGGATCAAATTCCCGGCGGGCCTGGCGTAACGTCGCCACGTGATCAATGTTGACACCTAATTTTGCCATTATTTTACCAACTCCCCGTTGACATAAATCCAAGTAACGATCGCCAGGATTAATGAAATTAATTTCAGAAAAAAATTACGCGTCACCCACTCTTTCATTATTTCCTCTGTTTCTTTTTGTTATTTTTAACAATCAATAAATCTTTGAGGATATTCACCAATCGGTCACGGTTAACCACGGGGATAAATTTACCGTCTAAAGCAATGGAGATTTCCCCGCTTTCCTCCGAGACCATGACCACGACGCTGTCCGTCTGCTCGGTCATTCCTAAAGCGGCGCGATGGCGCGTCCCCACAATCTTATTCAAATTCTGGTTTTCCGATAAAGGAAAAAGGCACGACGCGGCAATAATCCGGTCATGGCGCAGAATAATGCCTCCATCGTGCAAAGGTGATTGAGGGCTAAAAATACTTTGAATGAGTTCCGAGGAGACTTTGGCATCCATAGGAACACCGCTCTCAATATACGGATTAAGTTTTGTCTCCCGTTCAATTGCCATCAGTCCGCCGATTTGCTGGGAAGATAATTTATACACGGCGTTGGCAATTTCTTCAATGATAGCGACCAGGTCAGATTCGGCCAGGTCCATGGTGAAAAGATGCTGCTGGCCCAGGCGCGCTAATCCCTGGCGTAATTCCTGCTGGAAAATAATCAAAAGCGCGATAACGGAAATCCCAAATAAATTCTCCATGAGCCATTTAAGGACTTCAAGGTGTAAAATTTGAGAGATTAAAAAAGCTAAAATAAGATAGCTCATCCCTTTAAGGACCTGGAAGGCCCGTGTCCCTTCAAAAAACACTAAAATACGGTAAAAAACAATCCAGAGAATCAAAATCTCTAATATAACCTTAAAATTATTCCAAATGAAAACAAATGGCATAATTACCTCATACCTTGATTAATAATCGCGTCCGTCAGCAAGGACGCCTGTTTAACGGCCCTTACATCATGGACTCGGACAATGTGCGCGCCTTTTACTATACTCGCACACACAGCCGCAATCGTTCCGGCAAGGCGGTCTTCTACTTCGTTTTTAAGAATTTTTCCAATAAAAGATTTTCTTGAAGGGCCGATCAATATGGGCATTTTAAGCGTCTTCAAAGTATCTAACCGATTAATAATCTCTAAGTTATGTTCTACCGTTTTTCCAAAACCAATTCCTGGATCTACTATGATTTTATCTGAATTAATCCCAATTTCCAGACAAATTTCGATCGATTCGCGCAGGCTATCGCTGATCTCTTTCATTAGATTCGTATACTTAATATTTTTTTGCATCGTCCTCGGGCTGCCTTGCATATGCATAAGGACAATACCGGCGTTGTAACGTTTAATTATTTTAAGAAGAGTTTTATCGGGATCAACGCCTTTGATTGTATTTACGATCGAGGCCCCGGCCTCTAGAGCCATTTGGGCGACTTGGGGTTTGTACGTATCCACAGAAATGGGAATAGAATAAACTTTGGTGAGTTTTTTAATAAGAGGAATCACTCTTTCTAACTCTTCTTGAACAGAAATTCTTTTGGAACCCGGACGGCTTGACTCACCGCCGATATCTAAAATATCCGCGCCATCCGCGATTAATTTCTGAGCGAGTTTAAATCCTTGAGCGGCTGAAGAAACACCATCGCCGCTAAAAGAATCCGGGGTCATATTGATGATTCCCATGATTTTTGTTTGACGGCCTAAATCGAATCGATAAGAACCCGCGGTTATTTGGAAATGATTTCGAGGCAAGAAAATTTTTGTTACTCTCACGAGAGGTTAACTCTTTGAAATATTTGGGGGTTGAGGTGTGCTGTGGACGGACGGCATCTCCATGCCCAGCAATACCCTGGCTTCTTCAATATCAATGACTTCTTTTTCCACCAATCGCTGCGCGATTTTATCGAGTTTGGGACGATTCTCCGTTAATAAATTTTTAGCCCGGCTGTAGCATTGATTAACAATGTGGCGCACCTCTTCATCAATATGTTTAGCCGTTTCGTCGCTGTAATCTTTCTGTTCTAAAAAATCCCGTCCTAAAAAGCGCTGATGGGCATGCTGGCCGTAGGTTAAAGGCCCCATTTTTTCACTCATGCCGAATTCGCAGACCATACTGCGGGCCAGACGCGTGACTCTCTCTAAATCGTTGGAAACGCCCGTTGAGGTGGTCGCGGTAAAGATTTCTTCAGCAACCAACCCGCCTAAGAGAATGGTCATTTGGCCTAAAAGTTCTTTCTTGTTGAAATAATGTTTATCTTCCGTGGGTGGTGTCAGCGTGTATCCTCCAGCCATTCCTCGAGGGATAATAGAAACTTTTGTAAAGGTATCCACCTCATCTAAGAGCATGGATAACAGGGCGTGCCCGGCCTCGTGATACGCGGTCATCTCTTTTTCTTTTTTAGAAGTGGTGCGGCTCTTTTTTTCCGGGCCCATGGTCACCCGTTCAATGGCCGCGTAAAATTCCTCTATGTCAATGACCTCTTTATTACGGCGGGCGGCTAAAAGAGCGGCCTCGTTACAGACATTGGCTAAATCAGCCCCTGAGAAATAAACGGTCTGTTGAGCTATTTTCCTAAAATCAAGATTAGGAGCAATTTTAAGATTACGAGAATGGACTTTTAAGATTCCTTCCCGTCCGTTAATATCGGGTAAACCGACAACGATCTGACGATCGAAACGCCCCGGGCGCAGAAGCGCGGGATCAAGCGTATCGGGCCGATTCGTTGCCGCAATCAAAATAAGCCCTGTTTGAGTCGTAAATCCATCCATTTCAACCAGAAGAGCGTTAAGCGTCTGCTCGCGTTCATCGTTACCGCCGCCAATGCCCGCGAAACGAAGGCGTCCCACCGCGTCGATTTCATCAATAAAAATAATGCACCCTTTTCCTGAAGTCTGCGAGGCTCGACGGCCCTGATCAAACAAATCTCTCACGCGAGAGGCCCCCACTCCGACAAACATCTCCACAAAGTCCGATCCGCTTAAAGAAAAGAAGGGCACCGCGGCCTCTCCGGCCACGGCCTTGGCTAAAAGTGTTTTTCCTGTTCCCGGCGGGCCGATGAGCAAAACTCCTTTAGGAATTTTGCCTCCTAACTTCTGAAATCTCTTTGGATCTTTTAAGAATTCAATAACTTCCTGAAGCTCCTCTTTGGCTTCATCGACTCCGGCGACATCTTGAAAAGTAATTTGATGAGATTCTTTGCCCGTCAGGCGCGCCCTTGATTTGCCGAAAGCAAAAAGTTTATTTCCCACCTCGCTTCCGCGCCGGTACATGTAAATAAGAATAAATCCGATAACAAACATGGGCAGGTAAGAAATAATAATCTGTCCCAAAAACGTCTGCGGCGGGACAACGGAAAAATTAGCCACGTTTTTTTTGATAAGCTCGAGGAGCTTTTCATCATTTTTAGGAATCAGCAGGCTGAATTCAGCGCCGCCCTTGAGCACCCCGCGGACACTATTTTCGACACTTTCAATAAGTTCGAGGCGTTCAATCTGGCCCGTGTCTTTATTATTTTCCACCATGGCATAAAATTCACTGTAGGTTAATTTTTTGGGGCCCATGCCGGTCATGGAGTTGGGCTGGCTCATCAGAACAAGGATAACAAAAGAAACCGCCAGCCACAGCAGCCATCCATTGCTGGACGGCGGGGATGGTTTTTTAGAGGGATTCCCGCGCTGAAACTTTCTAGGATTTCCTAAAGGCAGCTTGGGGAAATTAGGGGTTGTTAAATCTGGTTCCGGCATTTTATTTCCTTTGATTTTTTAATTTATCGTCTAAGAGATTATATCTGAACGAAAAATTTATTCAAGTCTTTATTAGGCCTAATATTAAGTAGCGATTTTTCTTCTGAACATACAGCCGATCGGGCAAATGGACGATGGCCCCCGGTGGCCTGGCCAAAATAAGATCTTCTATTTCCTTCCAATGCTGAAAAGTCAAACGGTTAGTATCGCCTTTTAAATGTTCGACACTTAGACGGATTAACAATCGCTGCAAGGCCAGATGCTCTTTTTGAAAACTTTTTAAATTGAATTGAATGGCTTTGGAACCTTGCGGTTTCCCTAAATGATTAAACAGTTTGAACGCTTTATCTTTTAAGTAATCGTAATCTCCAGCGATGTTCTCTGAAAAATTGGCTAAAATTTCTCTAATATTATTTTGGTACCCCTTCTCTAGAAGCGGCAGAAGTTTAAGCCTGAGTTTATTGCGAAAAAAATCGATTTTTTTATTCGTGGCATCGACCCTAAAGGACAAATGATTTTTCTTTAAGTAACTTTCAATTTCTTTTCTGCCAACTCCCAGCAAGGGGCGGATAAACGTAAAACCTCGGATATTCCTCTTAGGCAAAATAGCCTGCAGGCCTTGCAGCCCTGTCCCTCTGAGAATCCGCATAAGCACCGTTTCGGCTAAATCATCGCGGTGATGGCCTAAGGCAATTATTTTAACTTTTTTGGCCCCGGCCGCTTTCATAAAAAATTTAAGCCGCTCTTCGCGGGCTGATTCCTCTAACGAGCCTTTCTTAAAAGACGCGGAATGCTTCCATTCTCCCCTGATAAAGGGAAGATTAAGCTCTCGGCTCAAATCCTTTACAAAATCCTCATCTTGCTGAGATTCTTTCCGCAGATGATGATTAAAATGCGCTACATACAGCTGGAGGTTAAAATCGTAGGAAAACGTTCGTAAAACAGAAAGAAGCGCGACCGAGTCCGGCCCGCCGGAGACACCAACGATCACCGCTTCATTTCGGGGCAGAAGGTTTTGGGAATGAATAAAGTCTTTAACTTTCTGGACTAAATCCATTGTCGGAATAGAATCCACAAAAATCATTCTCCTTGCAGGCCGCGTTTTTCTCGTCTGGCTTCCTGGTAGGCATCGCGCAGCTCTTGTTCATATTTAGTATTGGGTGGACTGATTTGAAGATAGGCAAACCCCTGGCGTAAGATTTCCGCGTTCACGAAGGAATTATCCTCAACCAAAAATACGTAGGCGGGTGTTCCTTGAGAACTATTTTTATGCGTATCAAATTCTAACCGCACTTTTTTGCCTTTAAGCAGTTCTTCCGTAAAGTCAAAGGCTGACTCTTCAATCGTTTTTAAAGAAGTGTCCTTTCTCCTGATAACTTGCCCTTTTTCATCGCGTTCTATTTTTTCTTTAGCAGGCGACTGGGGAGCCTTAATGCCGATTAGTTTAATTTTCTCTTCATTCTCCAGGCGAAGAGTATCGACACTTAATACTTCCTGGACCAGGATCTCTTCATAGACAGAGTTATTGTCGAAGTAAGATTTCAGTCCTGATTCGGCGCCAACAGTGGTTGCCCCGAGGATCAATAATACAAAAAAAATTTTCTTAAGCGGCATAAATTATTTTGCTTTCTTTAACTTTTCATCCAGCGTATACGCCCCTGGGCCAATAAATATAAGGCTTAAGAAAAGAATCGCGGCTTCAATGGCATGAGAAGCTTTGTTTAACCCATCTCCCTGGGCTAAATGCATCGTCGCGGCGACAACCATCGTGGAAAAAAGAAATAAACACGCCAGCCTAAAACCTAATCCTAAAATAAGACAGAGGCCGCCAAAAAATTCTGAACAGGACGCTAAAAACCCAAAAACGGTAAATAGCGATGAGGGAATTCCCCAGGTTGCCATGGCCCCGCCGATTTTTTCCCACATGGCTGATCCTCCAAAAAGTTTACCATACCCGTGGTGCATAAACATAAGCCCTATTCCTACCCGCAAGATGAGAAAACCAAGATTCTGATACCTCTCTAAAAATTTTAAACACATATGCATCTCCTTTCGGTTTAAATAAAATTTTTCTATTATTCCTGCTGCCCTTTATTCGTGTCACAGTAACATGTCACAGTAAATCTGTCCCTTAATCGTGCCCTATAATGTCCTATATTTTCTCTGCTATTTTTTGGCTTCAAAATGGCGAGGGAGAGACTCGAACTCTCGACACCGCGGGTATGAGCCGCGTGCTCTAACCAACTGAGCTACCTCGCCAATAAATTCAGTGCAAGCCTTTCTTGCGACATTAATCCAGGGTAGAGATCGTGGGACTACTGGCTGTAGAAAATAACAAATAAAAGGCCTAAAATGACGGCCAGGGAAAATAAATAAAAATCGTTAAAATAAAAGAAGTCTTTAATCTTTTCCGAGGCCGTGTAGCTCAAGGGCAGGGTCTCTTTGACAATGCTTCCGCTGTTACGCAGGCTTAAGACTTCGCTTTTTTTAAGCCTTAGGAATTTATCCGCGATGCGATAGGCCTGCAGTTTTTTCTCTTCGATTAAATCCATGACCTTCTTCTCAGAGATGCCTAACACTTGCGCGGTCTCTCGGACTGAGACAAATTGATTCGTGCTCATATTTATCTATTTACCTTAATTGCCCCGACGCGGCCCAATTATCAATCTTGCTGCGTTCGAATTTCCAGGCGTCTCCGCTGCGGGTCGCGGGAATTTTTCCCGAGTTAGCCAATTCTTCAATTTCCGCGATATTAATCTCTAAATATTTAGCCACCTCATCGATATCAATGAGCTCCTCCATCATCTGGCAGATGCCCTGGAAAATCGCGCCTTCCACAATATTAAGTTTTGGGGTGGAAATATTCCCCTGTAAAATGGCCGTGGGTAATAAAACGAGCATTTTATGGGCGATGATATCCCCTTTGACGCGCCCTCCCAGAAGAATATTGTCACCAACAATATTGGCGACAACTTGAGCTAAGTTGCCAATGGTGAGCGTCCCTTTCGTTTCAAGGCTTCCTTTAAAATTCCCGTTAATTTTAAGATTAACCGGGTCCTCAAAGGATAAAGAACCCTGCATTTGAGCGTTAATCTCGATGCTTTTTTCTTCCTGCTCTTTTGAATCTCGGCGAGGCCTGAAAGACATTTTTTTATCCTCCTAGATTTTTAAATTTTTCATCTAATTTTTGCTCGAGAGGCCGGACGCAGACAAGAACCAGCGAAACAACCACCGCCACAAGAATAGCCGCGTCAAACTGGCCGACTCCAACGGCAATTCCAACCCCGGAGACAATCCAGAGTGTCGCGGCCGTGGTCAAGCCGGTCACGTGAGAACCAGCGCGGATAATGGTGCCGGCGCATAAAAACCCAATTCCCTGAACGATTCCCGCGATCATGCGGCTCGGATCAATGGCCGCGGCCTTATCTTTGTAAATATCAAAAAGATAGATCGAAGTCAAAGTGATCAGGGCGGAACCAACGCCAACGAGGATGTGGGTGCGCAGATCCGCTCCCTTATGCCGCAGTCCCCGTTCAAAACCCATTACAATGCTTAAAATCGCCGCTAAAATAATTTTAACAAAAATATCTCCCAGATTATTGGTCACGTTTTTCCCCTTTTATTTTTTTCTTTTTTAAAAAATGATACCCCAGCCCCGCGATCATCGCGGCATTATCCATGCACAATTCAAAAGCCGGGAAATAAACCTTTAAGCCCTCTTTTTTCGCTTCCGTTGTTAAACGATTTCTTAAGCGTGAATTCGCGGCGACTCCCCCTCCGATTAAAAGCGTTTTTGTCTTAAGTTTCTTGCAGGCGAACAGAGCCTTTTTAACTAAGGCTTCGACCACGCTCTCTTGAAAAGCATAGGCAACTTCCGCGGCTGGGAAAATTTTTTCTTCTTGATAATTTTTTTTGAAATAAAGCACGGCAGTCTTGATGCCGCTGAAACTAAAATTTAATGTATCAGGTAAAGGCGCGCACGTAAAGCGAATTGTTGTTTTTTCAACCGTGGAAGCCAGCCTGTCAATGGCCGGCCCTCCGGGATAACTTAACCCTAAAATGCGCGCCACTTTATCAAAAGTCTCTCCGACGGCATCGTCTAAAGTCTGCCCCAGAAGCTTAGCACGCTTAAAATCTTTCAAGTAAAAAAGGCTAGTATGCCCTCCGGAGACAACTAATCCCACGGCAGGCAATTGAGGCAAGTCTTTATTTCCTTCGAAGCTTAAGAAATTCGCGTATAAATGGGCCTTGATATGATCAACTTCAACAAGAGGTTTAGCGAGCGCGAAACTTAAAGCCCGCGCGAAAGATACCCCAACTAATAGAGAGCCAATAAGCCCCGGTGAACCGGTGACAGCCACCGCGTCAATGTCACGCAGCTTCAATTTGGCCTCGCTGAGTGCCTGCTCAACGATGGGGTTGATATACTCTAATTGCCGCCGAGAAGCAATCTCAGGGATGATTCCGCCAAATGGCTCGTGCTCTTTAAGGCTCGAGGCAACAACATTCGAAAGAATCCTGTGGCCATCCCGGACAACGCTCGCCGCCGTTTCATCGCACGATGTTTCAATTCCTAAGATATTCATGACTAACTTTTGACATCGGCCTCTTCTTGATTATCCGGAGTGGCCACCGCTGGTTTCTCATCGAATTTTTTATACACGCGGATGGCCTTTAACACACTGATGGCGCTTTGCACCTGGTTATCCTCCAAGAGCATTTGACGAACTTCCTTTTCTTTGTCGGTCAGTTTGAGCGCTTCCGCGTCTTCGGGCGGCTCTTGTTTCTTGACATCCTCAAAAATCTTGTCGATATCTTTCTCTTTGGCCTTTTCTTTTTCTTTGGCAGCGATTTCTTCTTCATCGGGGAAAATACGCTTGACCATTACATCCGGCTCAATGCCCTTGCCGTGAATGGAGACTCCCGAGGGGGTAAAATATTTACTGGTGGTCAGTCTTAATCCTGAACCATCAGGAAGAGGAATAACCGATTGCACCGATCCCTTGCCAAAAGAGGTGGTTCCTAGCGTGATCGCGCGTTTGTTATCTTTTAAAGCGCCGGCGAGAATCTCGCTTCCGGAAGCGCTTCCCTCGTTAATCAAAACAACCATGGGCCAGTCAATAATATGATCTTTATTCGTCGAATAGGTAATTGTATCCTGAGAAGGGCGTCGGCCTTTGGTGGAGACAACAATTTCTCCCTCGGGCAAAAATTCCTCAGTGATTTTGATCGCCACATTCAAGAGCCCGCCGGGATTATTGCGCAGGTCTAAAATCAGACTGTCCGCTTTCTGACCGGCTAAATCTTCCAGGGCTTTGCGAAATTCCCCGGCGGAATCTTCCCGAAATTCGGCCAAACGAATATAGCCAATATTATCGGTTAGAATCTGCGTATTTTTGACATCCTGAATATGAATAATCTCGCGGACAATAGAAAATTCAAGAATTTTGATTTCCTCTTCCCGTAAAACGGTAATGTTGACCGTCGTCCCGGGTTTTCCACGAAGTTTTTTAACGGCTTCATCGAGCGTTAAGTCTTTGGTTAATTCATCTTCAATCTTGACAATGCGATCGCCCGCCTTAATACCGGCTTTCCAAGCGGGAGTATCGTCGATGGGAGTAACGACGGTTAATAATCCATCCCGAATAGAAATTTCAATGCCCAGCCCGCCAAATTTCCCCTGAGTTTCGGTTTTTAATTCTTTGTAATCTTCCGGACTAAGAAATTGGCTGTGGGGATCAAGGGAAGCCAGCATGCCCTTTAACGATCCGTAAATAAGATCCTTGGGCGTTTTCTCTTCGACGTAATCCGATTGGATGGTTGTTAAGGCGTAACTGTACAACTCTATCTGAGCGTACAGATCGTCTTTTAATTTTCGGTCGATCTGTGAGATGGCGAGCGTTGTCAACGAAAAAAACGCGGCACAGATTAAAACAACAACAGAAATTCTTTTAAGCATTGAAGAGCCTCCTTTTAATAATTTCCCCTATTTTCTTAGGATTGCCTTTACCTTGAGTTTTTTTCATCGCCTGCCCCACAAGAAATCCAATGGCACTTTCCCTGCCTTCTTTAATTTGCTGGACAATTTTGTCGTTTTCCTGAATTAAAGAATCCACGATTTTTTCTAAAGCGCCTTCATCGGAAATCTGGGCCAGGCCTTTTTCTTGAATAATCTGCTCAACATTCTTTCCTGTTTCAATCACTAATTTTAGCACGTCTTTGGCCGCGAGGTTACTTAAAATTGCATCTTCTACTTTTTTAATAAGAGTCACTAAATCCTGCGGTTTTATGGCGAGCTTATCAATGGCCGTTTTACGATTATTGATTTCTTGAAGAAGCGGGCCGGTCAGCCAGTTACAAATTTTTTTAGAGTCGGCTGAGAGTTTGGCGCATTCTTCAAAAAATTTAGCGAGGGCGCGGTCATGAACCATAAGCCCGGCGTCATATTCATTTAATTGATAGTCAGTCATCAGGCGTTTGAGTTTTACCGCCGGAAGCTCAGGAATGGAGGCACGCGCCTCTTCAATAATTTCTTTTCCTAAAATAAACGGCACAAGATCAGGCTCGAGGAAATAACGGTAATCGTGGGCCTCCTCTTTACTGCGCATGGCGACCGTCACGGCCTTCGTTTCATCCCAGAGTCTTGTTTCTTGAATAATCCTCTCTCCGCTTTCCAAAGCTTGTTGTTGGCGTTTGATTTCAAATTCCAAAGCGGCCTTGACCGCTTTAAAGGAATTCATATTTTTTATCTCCGCCTTAGTGCCTAATTGCGTCTGACCCTTAGGCCGCAGAGAAATATTGGCATCACAGCGCAAACTTCCCTTCTCCATATCACAGTCGGAGACGTCCAAATATTCCAGTGTCAATTTAAGCGTTTGCAAATAATCGTAGGCCTCCTGGGGCGAGGCGATATCAGGCTCGCTGACAATCTCCATCAAGGGCGTTCCCGTGCGATTGTAATCCACCAAACTGCAATTGGCATCAGGGTCATGAATCAGCTTGCCCGCGTCTTCCTCCAGATGGGCCCGTTTGATATTAATTTTTTTAAGTTCCCCGTTGCTGGCGGGAATAAAAATATGTCCGTCGCTGGCAATGGGAAGATCGAATTGGGAAATCTGATAACCTTTAGGCAGATCCGGATAGTAATAATTTTTTCGATCAAATTTTACAAAGGTGTTTACTTTACAATTTAAGGCGAGTGCGACCTTAACAGCATATTCCAGGGCCATTCTGTTTAAGACCGGCAGGCTCCCGGGCAAACCTAGACAAACAGGGCATGTCAAATTATTTGGCTCGTCGCCAAAACGATTCGCGCAGCCGCAGAAAATCTTTGTCCGCGTCTTAAACTGCAAGTGGACTTCAAGTCCGATAACGGTTTCGTAATTCATTTTATTTTCGGTTTTGTTTTATGCCACTCAGTATTCTGCTCAAAGGTATACGCGATCCTAAAAATCATTTCCTCCGCAAAGGCCCTGGCCATAATCTGCAATCCTATGGGCATTCCTTTAGAGAATCCGCAGGGAATAGAAATTGCCGGAATCCCGGCTAAATTTACGGATGTCGTATAAATATCCGACAAATACATCGAGAGCGGATCATTAGCCTTCTCCCCTAATTTAAAAGCGGTCGTCGGAGATGTCGGGGTAATGATCGCGTCAAACTTTTCAAATACCTTATCAAAATCATTTTTAATTAATGTGCGGACTTTGAGTCCTTTCAAATAATAATCGTCGTAATAACCGGAAGAAAGCGAATAAGTCCCGAGCATGATGCGGCGTTTGGCCTCACGGCCGAATCCCAGATCACGCGTTTCTTCGTACAAATCCACGAGCGGCGTTTTACGCGTTTTAGTCGTCTGCTGCCTTAAGCCGTACTGAATCCCGTCGTAACGCGCGAGATTAGAGCTGGCCTCAGCGGTGGCCACAATGTAGTAAGTGGGAATCGCATATTCGGTATGCGGCAGAGAAATATCTTGAATTTCCGCGCCAGCTTTCTTTAAAACGTCCACCGCCTCCATCACTGCCTTTTTAACTTCGGGATCAATCCCTTCGACAAAATATTCTTTAGGCAGGCCAATCTTTAAATTGTGGACATCTTTTTTTAAGGCCTTGGTATAATCGGGAACCGGCGCATCAACGGATGTTGAATCCATCGGATCATGTCCGGCAATAATATTCAAAAGAAGCGCGCAATCCGTGACATCTTTGGTAATGGGGCCAATCTGATCAAGGCTCGAAGCAAAGGCAATCAGGCCATACCGTGACACGCGCCCATACGTTGGTTTAAGCCCCACAACGCCGCAAAAAGATGCCGGCTGACGAATGGACCCTCCCGTATCCGAGCCCAGCGCCCAGATCGCTTCGTCGGAAGCCACCGCCGCGGCTGATCCTCCGCTTGATCCGCCGGGAACCGTTTCTAAATTCCAGGGATTGCGCGTGGGGCCGTAACATGAATTTTCCGTGGATGATCCAAAGGCAAACTCGTCCATGTTGGTCTGCCCCGTGATGGAAGCCCCCGATGCCTTTAATTTTTTAATGACGGTGGCATCGTAAGGCGGTTTAAACCCTTTTAAAATTTTCGAACAGCAGGTGACCTCTCGGCCTTCGATACAAATATTATCTTTAATGGCAATTGGGATTGCGGACGGATGAAATTCCGCGGGCGTTTCACAAACACGCGCGTAGGCTTTAACCTTTTGTTCATGCCCAGCGATTTGTTCTTGAACGGCTTTAAAAACCTCCTGCGCCGAGGTTTTTTTCGCCTTAAAAGAATCTAAAATTTCGTGAGCTGTCAATAGGTGGAGTTTCATTCGATGACCTTGGGAACTTTAAAAGAGCCTTTGGCCTGTTCGACGGCGATCATAAGGGCTTTTTTTTGTCCGAGTGAAGGCTTGATTTGATCTTCCCTGAAAACATTATGCAAGGCCAGGACATGGCTCGTTGGCTGCACCGACGACACATCCAATTTTTCCAAGCTGGCAACATGGCGCAAGATGCCCTCTAAGTCCTTGGTGAGATTCTCAATCTCCTCGTCCCTTAAGTGAATCCGGGACAGGCTCGCTATGTATCGGACATCCTTTTCCGTAATTGTTTTCATAAGAAAGGCTCTTCTTTTTTGATTATTGCTGCTTACAAATTTCTATATATTAACACCATTGAGGACGAGAGACAAGACAAAATAGACAAAAAGTGGACAAAAATTGGAGACAAAAATTACTCACGATAGGCATCTTTACGATGTCTGATCCGATAAACAAAAATAATTTTGGACTGATCGTCAATACGATAAAGAATCCGATAATCACCCACTCGGATGCGGTAGCCGTCTTCAGCGGTAAGTTTTACGCAACCAAAGGGCCGAGGATTGTCACAAAGGTTTTTGATTTCTATTTTGATGCGGTTAAAAATATCGCGGGGGAATTTATCTAAATCCTTTGTTGCCCGAGGCAAGAGCTTGATTTCATGCATGGGTTACTTTACGACGTTTTAAGTATTCTTCAAAGCTGACGGCGTCCTTCTCCTGGGCTTTACCCATCTTCAATTCCCGTAAATCTTCCAGCGTTTCTTCTTTCCCCAACTGTTCCTGCAGGGCTTTTTCCACAAAAAATCCCTGCTTGAGTCCGTGGGTATGGCAAAAACGTTTCACATTCTGCACAAGACGCGGTTCTAATTTGACCGCATAGGAAACTTTAGACATTTTTCTCACCTCCACCTAAAGTATAAACCCAAAGGTATACAAAATCAAGAAAAAGTTTACTGAAGTATATTTAAGTTTTATTAAATAGACATCACGTCCGCCGTTTTGCCAAAAGCAAATGGCGAGCCCTTCATCGAGTAGCCTGCGAAAGCTCTTGCGCAATCCTGCGGACGAGGGTTTTGTAGCCATCGGGTTTGGTCAGGGGTTTGGGCATGGTTTCTATTTTATGTCGGTCATAAAGTATTGAAAATATTGGAGAGAGACACTATCTTCAGCCCTTACACTCGTGCTTGTCTTTATATATTAAATTAATATTTCTTATTATTTGCTTATCAAATTCTTCTGGCACTAAACCATTTAGAGGATAAGACATACCCAGCTTCTTCACCATTTCTTTATATGTATTTTCAGCAAATGATAGCCACTCTTCTAGCTTAGATAAGGGAATCTTTATATTTTGATCTTTTCGCCAAGGAATATTATGAGCTCTTGCTATATTTCGAAGAGGATTTAATCCTTCTCTTATTTCTTTGATCCTTTCTATATAATCCTCTTTTTTGGAAATCTTACTGATTTCGTTTACTTGATTTATAAGTCTCCAAAGGCTGACTTCATCAGAGTTAGTAAAAATATTATACAAGGAAGAAATAAGACTGCTAGACACACTTTCTCCAAGCACAACCAATAAGTTATAACTATCTTCCTTAAATGGATTAGAACTTTTCAATAAAGGTGTACACCAATTTTTTAATACCTTGATATTTAGAATTGAATATGTAATTTCTTTTTCAAGATAAATTTGAGTTGTATTTATTTCATCCACAGTGCCTGTCTTGTACAACCCTTCCATCGTTTCTAAAACCATATTTTTAATGCTATTTTTCATGATGGTGCTCCCTCCTTTTGCGCACAGTTATTTAAATAATATACCTCTGAACCTCCCAATTGGCAAAGTAATTTAAAGCTTGGGCGTCGCAAAATGCGACTTCCCCTTCACGGATGGAACCCCATGGGCGCTCTGGGTTTTTCTTCTTCACGCATGAGCTGCCGAATAGCTTCGAAGACCTCTTCAAATTGATCATCATATTTTTTTTCAAGCTCGGTAAGTTTGACAGCCAGGTCCTTATGAGTCGCCAGAATTTGACGCAACCTGACAAATGCCCGCATAATCTGCACGTTGACTAAAACCGCTCGATGACTGCGTAAAACACTAGAAAGCATCGCCACTCCCTGTTCGGTAAACACATACGGTTTGTGACCTCCCAAAGTGCTTTTGGAAGCTATCACATTCTGTGATACCAGCTGACTGATTTCAGTGTCATTAAGCTGGAACATAAAATCCATTGGAAAACGTTCTTTATTTCTCATCACCTGCTGGCGTAAGGCGATCGGCTTAACTTGATACAGAGCCGCAAGATCCTTGTCGAGCATTACTTTTTCTCCGCGGAATAAAAAGATTTTACCTTCAACAACGTGTTGCACTATAATCTCTCTGGACATAAAAATCCCCTTTCGTTTTTTTAAAATTGGAAATTGGCACAGGGGAACGGGGAACTCTAATATACCTTATCTGAGGGAAATTGCCAATTGAAATTTAAGAAGCATGCGGCTCTTTAGGAGGCCAGCATTTTCTCCTTCAAATCCTCAGGAATGGGGGTGGGTTTAAAGTTTTTATCGAGGCACACGAGGCTGACTTCGGCTTCGACAAGGAGCTTTTGGGTCTTTTGGTCATAAACTTTCTGATCAAAAAGCATCCGGACAGCGGTTACCTCCTTAAGCAAAGTATCCACCTTGATGGTATCCCCATAACGGGCCGGAGCGCGGTAGACAATCGAGCACTTGTTGACCGCGTAAAAAAATGCGCGGTCGCGAAGTAACGCCAGATCAAGCCCCTTACTCTCTAAGAATTCGGTTCTGGCCTCTTCCAGATATTTTAAATAATTGGCGTAATAAACAACACCACCGGCGTCTGTATCGTGATAATAAATCTTCTTTTCCATAAGAAAGCGTTTCCTTTCTCTTACAAATTAACCTATTGTAAACATTTTCAAGTACTTATGTCAAAAAAAATATTTTAAATATTCCTTGCAGAACCTAACCTTGTGTGTTATTTTTTAACTAAAGCCACGGAATCTACACCTTTGGGATTCTTTTAGTGGCTTTCTTTATGTCCTCATAATAATATAAAAAGTTTCTTAAAATGCAAATGATGACATCGGCAGATGCGGTTCAAGAGACTTCTTTTACCGACAAAAGATATTTCCCGCGCTGGGAAGTAAAAAATCGCGTTTTATTCCAAAAGGACAGCGATTGTGAAGTTCACGAAGGCACCACCAAAGATTTAAGCTGTGCCGGAACCTGCCTTTTTACTGAGCAGCCGCTCATTCTTCACGAAAAAATCAAGCTCGTTGTTTATTTATCCGAAGAGGTCTCTCTGAGCCTGCAGGGGATCGTTGTCTGGATAAAGGGAAGCGAGTCTCTTCGTGAAATCGGCGTCATTTTTTATAATACGCCCTCGGAAGCTCAAGACCTCATGCTGCAATTTGCCTTTTCACTCAATAAGGAACGATTCTTAACCAATATTTTTAAAGGCTGGAATGATCAATAGCCGCTATCTTCTCGGAAAGTTTAATAAAATCTTCCAAACTTAAATTCTCCGGCCGCGACCGCGGATCAATCCCGATTTTTTCTAAAATACTCACCAGATATTCCTTCTCAATCAAATGAGTTAACGTGTTGGGCAAAGTTTTTCGCCGATACAAAAACGCCTGGCGGATCATTTTAAAAAGGAATTTTTCATTTTTTGTTTTATATTTTGGTGGAGTATGGAAATTAAGATGGATAAATGAAGAACGCACTTTAGGAATCGGACGAAACGCGGTATTTTTAACATCAAACATCTTCTCCACTTGAGCGTAATATCGAACAAAACAAGTGAAAGATCCATATTCTTTCGTGTGGGGCTTGGCCATCAGCCGCTGGGCGTGTTCTCTTTGAACCATCATGTAAAAAGAGTTTAACTGCGGGCACTCCAAGATCACTTTTTCAATGATGGCGGTCGCGATATTGTAAGGCAGATTCCCTATAATTTTTATCCCCTGAGGCAGGCTGGCAAAAGGATACTTCAAGATATCCTGTTCAACAATTCTAACATTGGTGTCTTTAAATATCTGCTTAAGCTCACCGATTAACGCGTAATCTTTTTCAACGGCGATCACCTCTTTGACCAAAGCCGCGATGGCCTTGGTTAAAAGACCTTTGCCCGGGCCGATCTCAAGCACGATATCTTCGGGCCTCAAATCGCAGGCTGAAATAATTTTTTCGCGCACGCGAGGATCGACAAGAAAATTCTGCCCCAGATGTTTTTTAGCGGAAAACTTTTTAAGGGAAGTGTTCATGAATCACACAACGCTGCGGCGAGTTTAATAGCCTCCATCATCGATGAAGGGTCAGCGATATTTTTGCCGGCAATATCAAAGGCGGTGCCGTGGGCGGGAGAGGTGCGCACGAAAGGCAATCCCAAGGTGAGATTCACTAACTTTGAAAAGAATAAGGCCTTGACCGCGATAAGCCCCTGGTCATGGTACATGGCCACAACCGCGTCGTAACGCTTCACATTGTCAGGGGCAAAAAGGCTGTCGGCCGATAACGGCCCTTCGATATTCCATTTATTTTTAAGAGCTTTTTTAATCGCGGGAATAATTTTAGTAATTTCTTCTTTTCCTAAAAGCCCGCCTTCGCCGGCGTGAGGGTTAAGGCCACACACCCCGATCACAGGATCTTTAATCTTAAAAAATTGCCGCAGG
>ORJL010208523.1_pt1 | contig 35386 bp, 29 predicted proteins | sample 1779941 | NCBI WGS metagenome assembly ORJL01 (sample SAMEA104232317, study PRJEB22302) | groundwater metagenome | biome: forest; feature: aquifer; material: groundwater | place: USA | collected 2011-08-07 | depth 5.8 m | reverse complement strand
GGGGAATCTGCAATCTTAGAATCTTAGAATCTTAGAATCTTGGAATCTTAGAATCTTAGAATCTTGGAATCTTGGAATAGTTAACATAGGAGTATTTTGATGGCTTTTGCCGCCCGGTACACTCAGGCGATGATGGAGGAATACGTCAAAAAGGGCCAGTGGAAACTGGTTTCCTGGCCGGAGGTCTGGGATGAGAACGCCCAGAAGTTCCCCAATAGTGAAGCCGTTGTCGACTCCAAGACCAGGTTGACCTGGGCGCAGGCCAAGCAGTGGATCGACCGGTTCGCCCTGGGACTCCTGGAAATGGGTTTCAAGAAGGACGATGTAGTTGTCATCCAGTTGCCAAATTCTGTGGAACTGGCGCTCATGCGGTTGGCCTGCGAAAAGGCCGGGGTTCTCTGTGCTCCGGTGCTGAGGACGTTGCGCAACAAAGACATGGAATACATTCTTGGTTTCACGGGAGCCAAAGGCGTTGTCATCCCATTGGAGTTCAGGGGATTCAATTACCTGGACATGATCAACGAGATTCGTCCCAAGCTGCCCAACCTGAAGCACGTCTTCATCGCCGGGGATACTGTCCCCGAGGGTTGCGTTTCTGTGAAATCCATGCGGGACAAGCCCCTGGAAAAGAAATATCCCGAGGGGCATCTGAGGAAGTATACCTACGATCCCAGGGAGGTGTCCTGGATCAGCCACACCAGCGGCAGCACCGGATTTCCCAAGTTCGTGCAGATTCCCACCGCGGCGCGCCGCAGTCTCTGCGAGGGCCAGGTGCAGGTACTCCGGCTGACCCAGAAAGACGTCATCGGCGTTCTTTCCCCGGCTACCGGCGGCCCGAATATCATCACCTATTGGGCGGCGGCGCTGGTAGGCGCCAAACTGGCGATGATGGAGCACTTCGAGGCAGAAGAAGCCATGAAGTTGATACAGAAGGAAAAGATCACGGTGGCTGGGCTGGTCCCGACCATGCTGGCCGGCCTTCTCAGGCATCCCAACAGGACCAAGTACGATTTGAGCTCTATGAGGGCGTGGTATTGCGCCGCCGGCACACCCCCCTTCCAATTGGTTAAGGAAATGGAGGATGCCATAGGCGCTAAAGTAGTTCAGGCTTACGGCGCGGTAGACTTCGGCTCGGCCACCAACGCCACGCTGGATGACCCGATAGAAGTCAGGGTGCTGACGGCGGGTAAGCCGGTCAACGGAGCGCGGCTTAAGCTGGTTGACGACGATGGCAAAGAGGTGCGCCAGGGGGAAGTGGGTGAGGTGTGGGGCACCGGACCGGCGGGCGTGGGCGGTTACTTCAAGGACGAAAAAGCCACCTGGGAATCGTGGACCAAGGATAACTGGTACCGGACCGGGGACCTGGGCAAGATCAACGAAGCTGGAAACCTGGTTATCGTGGGCCGGAAGAAGGAAATGATCAAGCGAGGCGGCCAGAACGTTTACCCGATTGAAATCGAAAAGCTGCTTCTGACACATCCTAAAGTATTGGATATCGCCGTGGTGGGCATGCCCGACCCGGAGATGGTCGAAAAAGCTTGCGCCTACGTGGTCCCGAAGGCCGGACAGAAGTTCACCTTTGACGACATGTCAGACTTCTTGAAAGAAAAGGGGTTGGCGCCTTTCAAGATACCGGAGCGGCTGGAGATCCTGGAGAAGATGCCTATGCTGGCAGCCGACCAGAAGATCGATAAGAAGGTCTTGAAAGCGGACATAATAGAAAAACTGAAGGCCGAAGGAAAAGCCTAAGGGGGTCCAAGAACATGGTTCTAGTCGTGGCCATTACCGGCGCCTCCGGCGCCATATACGGCATCAGGCTTCTGGAAGTGCTCAAGAAAGCCAAAGATGTGGAAACACACCTGGTGATTTCCGAGTCGGCCGCCCGCACCATCGAATATGAAACAAAGTACAAGGTGTCTGATGTCCTGAAGCTGGCCCACCGGTACTACGACAACAAGGACATCGGGGCCAACATCGCCAGCGGCTCCTTCCGCAGAGACGGAATGATTGTTATCCCGTGCAGCATCAAGACCATGGGCGCCCTGGCTCACTCCTATTCGGAGAATCTGGTCATCCGGGCCGGGGACGTAACTCTTAAGGAGAGGAAGCGGCTGGTGCTGGTGGTCAGGGAGACTCCCTTGCACCTGGGTCACCTGAGGAACATGGTGCAGTTGACCGAAATGGGGGCGGTGATCATGCCGCCGGTGACCAACTTCTATAGCAAGCCTAAGAACATCGACGACTTGATTAACCATCTCGTCGGACGGGCACTGGATCTATTCAACATCGACAACTCACTGGTCAAAAGGTGGCAGGGCGAAGAGCCGGAGGGGAGTGCCTGACTGTGGTGAGGCCCGGTTTGTTAAGATCTCAGCTTAAGAGTTTCCGGAACGCGACGGGGTACTTGAAGACCCTGGGCGAACTGATGGTGGTTCGGCAGGAAGTCGACCCAACCTACGAAATTGCCGGCATCCAGAAAGCCATGGATGGGGGCCCGGCGCTGCTGTTCGAAAGCGTCAAGGGTTACCCTGGAGTTCGCGATGCGGGCAACGTGTTTGGCGGGAAATCGAGGGTTGCTTCACTGTTCGGTGTGGAGAACGTCAGAGAGTTGAGACTGATGTGCCGGGAGGCGATTCGCCATCCTGTTCCTCCGCGGACGGTCAGGTCCGGGGCTTGCCAGGAAGTCGTGGTTACTGATTGCCTGGACGTTCCCGCAACTCTGCCCATTCTGAAACATACTGAAAAGGACGGCGGGCGCATTCTGGGCAGCGCCGTAATCCTGGTCGGGGGGGAGTTCTTCAAGGGCGGGAGGGAAATTTCTTTCAAGCGCATGAATTTCCGGGGAAAAGACTGGGCCAGCATCAAGGCCCTGAGAGGCACTCATTTCGGCGACCTGGCGTTGAAAGACCACCGCGGGGCCGTGATTCCCCTTACTTTGAACATAGGCGCTCCACCGGCGGTGCTCCTGGTGGCCGGCGGGGGTTCGTTACATGGCATTATCCCGTCAGGCAGCGATGAGCTTGCCATCGCTGGAGGGCTTCAGTCTGCCCCGGTTAACGTGGTCAAAGCCAAGACGGTCGAAGCGTATTCGATCGCTGAAGCCGAATGGGTTATCGAGGGCTTTGTGGATACCAAGGAACGGGTCTGGGAAACGGACGAGGCCGAGAAGATAGGACAATTCGGCGCGGCGCCTTTCTTTCCCGAGTGGGCCGGGTACATGGGCCACGCCGTCCGGACTCTGAAGTTCCATGCCACAGCCATAACGCACCGAAAGAACAATCCGATCTTCTTCAGCCCGCTGGCGCGATCCTTCGAGGGTGACAACCTGGTGGCCATTCTGCGGGAAGCCTGCTTCTGGGAAATGGCGGAGCAGCTATTCCCGGGTTTTGTAACGGACGTCAATATTCTTCACGGTATTACCCCGTCGGGGGGCGTCGTCTTCCAGGTTAAGAAGGGCGGCGCCGAGGAGGGTTTCCAGCGGAACCTGATCACAGCCGCTTTTGCCGCCTCGCCCACGGTGCGGATGGTAGTAGTGGTGGACGAGGACATTGACATCTACAGCGCCGAAGACGTCCTGTGGGCCATCACCACCAGGTGTCAGCCCGGTACCGGGGTCATCAAAGGCGCCGGGGGCCGGAGGATAGTCATGTTCCCTTCCGACACGCTGGGGGCGACCGGCGAGGACGCCGATTTCCTAACCGAGGCAGGCATCGGCTTTGACGCAACGGTGCCCGTTTCCGCCAGGAGACATTTTGAGCGCGCCCATTATCCGGTGGATAAGGTGGACCTTAGCAAATGGTTCAATGAGCGTGATCTGGCCAAAGCCAGGGGAATGCAGGACGACTACGGAAAGGTTCTGGGGACCAATGGCTGGTAATTTGGGGGACAGAAAGAGTGGCTAAACCTCTTCGATTTACTCCTGAGATGTTCGCCAGGTTCGGCAAGCTGGGGTACTGGACCGGCCAGAGGCTTTCCGAGGCCTGGGACCGAAACGCCGCTCTGTATCCCGACCGGGAGGCCCTGGTGGATTCCCGGACACGGGTGACCTGGGCCCAGGCCAAACAGTGGACGGACAGGGTCGCTCTCAGCCTTCTGGAACTCGGCTTCAAAAAGGACGACATGCTGGTTGCCCAACTGCCCAACTGCGTCGAACTCGTGATGCTGCGGGTGGCCACTGAAAAGGTCTCGGTGCTGTTCGCCCCGGTCTTGCGCACCTTCCGGCATAAAGAGATGGAATACATCCTGGGGCGGACCGAAGCTTCCGGAGTGATCATCCCGCGGCGATTCCGCGATTTTGATTTCTTTCAGATGGTCCAGGATATCCGCCCTAACCTGCCTAAACTAAAGCAGGTCATCGTGGCCGGGGACGAGATCCCGCCGGGCACGGTCCCGCTCAGGGATATGGCCTCGAAACCGATCGAACAGCGATATCCGCCCGACTATCTGAAGAAGACCTTGTTGCCTCCTGACGAATACTCTCTGGTGCTGACCACCAGCGGTTCGACAGGTTTTCCCAAGTTCGTGGAGCATCCGGTTTGCAGCCGGATGTTCATAGGCCAGGTCTACGCCGATGGCTGGCACATTACTTCCGACGATGTCATGGGCATGCTCGGCCCCGCTGCTACCGGCCCCAACCATGCCGCCTACTGGTCCCATCCTATTGTCGCTGCCAGGCTGGCCGTTCTGGAACATTTTGAAGCCGAGGCGTCGCTGCAGTTGATCGAGCGGGAGAAGATCACCTTCACCGCTTTCGTTCCGGCGCAACTGGCCCTTCTTATTCGCCATCCCAATTTTGGAAAATACGACCTCAGTTCGTTGAGGGTAGCCGTGTGTACCGGAGCGCCTCTGAGCTACAAGCTGGGCGTGGAAGCAGAGGCCAAGCTGGGATGTCCCATTGTTCAGTATTATGGGTCGGTGGACGCCGGCGGCTCTCTGATGCACCGAATCGAAGACCCGCAGGAAGTCCGGCTGCTCACGGCCGGAAAACCCATGAGAGGTGTGGAAGTGAAGCTCGTTGACGACAACGGGAAGGAAGTCCCCAGGGGATCGGTCGGCGAGGTGTGGGTCCGGGGGGCAACGTTCGTTTCCGGCTATTACAAGGACCCGGAGGCCACCGCCCGCGCCTGGACGGCGGATGGGTGGTTCCAGATGGGTGACCTGGGACGGTGGGACGACGGTGGCAATCTGGTAATCGTCGGGCGCAAGAAGGATATGATAATCCGGGGCGGGCAGAATGTATATCCCGTAGAAATTGAAAACATTCTGATTACCAGCCCGAGGATCGCCGCGGTGGCCGTGGTGGGAATGCCCGATATCGTGATGGGGGAAAGGGCCTGCGCCTTTGTTGTCCCGAGACCGGGAGAGACTTTCACGTTCGAGGAAATGGTCTCTTTTCTGAAAGACAAGAGCATCGCCATGTTCAAGGTACCGGAGCGACTGGAAATCATCGACCGGCTGCCCATGGTGGCTGCCGACCAGAAGGTGGACAAGCCGCTTCTGCAAAAGATAATTCGTGACAAGCTAACCGCCGAAGGCAAGATTTAAGGAGTTAGGAGAAATTATGGCCGCCAAAAGCAAGAACGCAAATATCAAGAGTCTGAGGAGCACCCTTGATTTTCTGGAGAAGGAGGGTGAGCTACTGAGGATAAAGGGGGAAGTCGATCCCGTATATGAAATATCCGGCATTCAGATGGCGCTGGAGTCGGGCCCGGCTATCCTGTTCGAAAACATCAAAGGCTATCCACATGCCAGGGACGTGGGTAACGTCTTTGCCCGCCGAGACCGCATAGGCAAGATGTTCGGCGTCGAGGACCACAAGCAGTTCAAGTTCAAGTGCATAGACGCCATGACCAATCCCATCAAACCGAGAGTGGTCGAGAAAGCCCCTTGTCAGGAGGTGGTTATCACCGAGGGCATCGACGTCATGAACTACCTGCCGATTCTGAAGCATACCGTCAAAGACGGCGGACGCATCATCGGCGGCGGGAACATGTTCATCAGCGGCAAATACTTTAAGGGCGGCACCCACGTTTCATTCAACCGCACCCATTTCCAGGGGAAGGACTGGGCCAGCATGCAGGCTTTCGTTGGGACCCACCTGGGCGATAGCTTCTTCGTGAACCGGGGCGAAAAGGTCCCCATGACCATCAATATCGGAAATCCTCCGGCGGTGACGTTCGTCGCCGGCGGCACGGTGATGCATACGCTGTTGCCGAGAGGCACCGACAAACTGGGCATCTCCGGCGCCTTGCAGGGCTATCCGGTGGACATCGTCAAGTGCAAGACGGTGGACGCTTATTCCATCGCCGAAGCGGAATGGGTTATCGAAGGCTACATGGATACGACGCAGAGGGTCTGGGAAAGCCCGGAAGCCAACAAGGTCGAAGCCTACGGGTCGGCGCCCTTCTTCCCGGAGTGGCCTGGATACATGGGTCGGGCCATGAAGACGTTCAAATTCGTGGCTACGGCCATTACTCACCGGAAGGACCGGCCAATCTTCTTCAGCCCTCTGGCCCACTCCTACGAAGGGGACATCCTGTGCTCTATGCTGCGAGAGGCCTGTTTCTATGAGCTGATCGACCGGCTAATACCCGGACTGCTGAAGGACGTCTATATCTTGGATGGCGTCGGCCCCCGGGCGCACGTCGTCTTCCAGGTAGAAAAGAGAAGGCCCGGTGACGAGGGCTATTCCAAGAATATTATTACCGCCGCTTTCGGCGCTACTCAGGGCCTGTATACGGTCATAGTCGTTGACGAGGACGTAGATATCTACAGCGCCGACGATGTGATGTGGGCTATCATCACGAGGCTCGATCCCGAGACAGGCATCCTGCGGGGAACCCCAGGGGGCAGGGGTTCGCCCATGATGCCTCTGGAGCGAATGGGCAAAACCGGCAAGGTAATAGGCGAATTCCACTATCCCGGAGGCCTGGGGTTGGACTGCACCGTGCCCTTCGACGAAAAGTGGGGGTTTGACCGCGGCAGGTATCCGGTCGACCGCATCAATCTGAAAAAGTGGCTCACCGATGAGCAGATAGCCTCTGTCAGGGCGATCCAGCCGGATTTCGCCAAACTGATGGCCAAGAGAGGCGGCTAGGGGGATCGTAAATCCTGAGCACCAAACACGAAATCCTAAACAATATCGAAATTCGAAACCTAGCCGCTATCAGAACGTGGGTTTCGACGATTTGGATTTTGATATTCGAATTTGTTTAGGATCTAGGATTTCGCATTTTGGACTTGGTCTTTCTGACTGATCAAGGTGAAACACTAATTATCAGGGAGGACAAATGGCTTACTACAAAGACTTAAGAGAACACGTTAAGGCACTGGAATCGGCGGGCAAGCTGGTCCACATCAAGAGGCCGATTATCAAGGAGACGGAGTTGCATCCGCTGGTGCGCTGGCAATTCCGCGGGCTTCCGGAATCGGAAAGAAAAGCTTTCATTTTCGAGAATGTAGTGGATGTAAAAGGGCGTAAGTATGACATGCCGGTGCTGCTGGCCTGTCATGCCGCTTCGCGGGAGATCTATGGTATTGGCATGATGTGCAAACCCGGGGAAATCATGGAAAAGTGGGCCCAGGCCCAGTTGCACCAGGTCGATCCGGTGATGGTCAAGACAGGGCCGATCTACGATGAAATCCACAAGGGTGACAAGCTCATGGAGCACGGAGGCCTGAACGAATTGCCCGTGCCTATCTCGACGCCGGGTATGGACAACGCTCCATACTTGACTGCTGCCAACTGGGTCACCAAGGACCCCGATACCGGCATTACCAACATCGGAAACTACCGCGCCATGCTCAAGAGTCCCACCCGCCTCGGCATTTGCGCCCTTTCGGGCCAGCATTTCAGAGAGCACTGGGACAGGTGCCGGGCCAAAGGCATTCCGATGGAAGCGGCCATAGTGCTGGGGGCTTCGCCGAACGTTGGTTACGTGGCCACGGCGAAACTGCCCTACGGCACGGACGAATACAAGGTTGCGGGAGGAATCGCCGGGGCGGCCGTGGAACTGGTGAAATGCCAGACTGTCAACATAGAAGTACCGGCTACCTCCGAAATAGTAATCGAAGGCATTGTGCCTACAGATTTCCAGGAGCGCGAGGCCCCCTTTGGAGAATATACTGGCTACATGGGGATGGAAGCCATCAATCCGGTGATGAACGTTACTTGCATCATGCACCGCAAGAAACCCATCTTCAATGCCTTCCTCAGCCAGTTCCCGCCCAGCGAAAGCAGCAAGCTGCGCCAGATAGGGACCGAAGTGGTCTTCTACAAATTCCTCAAACATGACTGCAACATCCCCGGCATTCTGAGCGTGTCCATCCACGAAAGCAGCGGCGCCGCCGAGTACGTCGTCATCAGCATGAAGAAGACTCATCCTTCGCAGGCCTGGCAGGCTTTGAACGGCGCGGCGGCTTTGATCCCCAACGTCGGGAAGATTATCATCGTCGTGGATGAGGATATCGACCCAACCGATCCCGATTCGGTGAACTGGGCGCTGAGTTTCCGCATGCAACCTCACCGTGACTTGAGGGTCACCCAGGGCAAGATTTCCGGGCTGGACCCGTCATCGGCGCCGATGACCGATCCCAACCGGCGTTACCCCGGCGTACAGGGAGCTTCCTGCCTGCTGCTGGATGCCACGCGCAAATGGGCTTATCCTCCAACATCTCTTCCTAAGAAAGAATTCATGGAGAATGCCAGGAAGATATGGGAAGAAGAAGGTCTGCCCAAGCTTACTCCAAAGGTTCCATGGTTCGGCTACAACCTCGGTTTCTGGAGCCCCGAATACGACGAAGAAGCTCAACTCGCTCTGAAGGGAGAACACTACCAGACCGGCGAGAAGCTGGCAAAACGCAGAATTACAGGAGATGCGATGAAGAAGGGTGGTGAAGGTGGCGGCTAAAAGCTAGAAATATGCCGGGGGGCGCCGCGAGGTGCTGAAACTTCCACCGCGACCACTATTATTGCGGCAGCACCTCTTTCCCCGTCCCTGCCTCCGGTCCATTCCGTGACCATTATCCTTTCACGGAACCAAACGGGCCGGCGCCCCCTCGCATGTTGTACTTTAGCAATACCAGCGTGAAATAGTCATAAAATTTGGGGCCTGGAACATTACGAAGTTATGACATTTTCGGCTGGCTCACGTATGAAATGCGATCTTTGCTCTGGCCCGGCTAGACCACGGCCGTGAACCACTTATTGACGGCGCCCCAATTGACGAGGTTCCAGAAAGCTTCGACGAACTTGGCCCGGTCGTTCTTGTAGTCCAGATAATAGGCGTGTTCCCAGACGTCCAGGACCATAAGAATGGGGTAGCCGGCGGGGAAGTTGACGTTGTGCTTCTCGATCTGGGCGACGTTGAGCCGCTTTGTTCCGCTGCAATAGGTGAGCGCCGCCCATCCTGAACCTTCGACGCTGTTGGCGGTCATAGTGAATTCCTTCTTGAACCGTTCGAAGCTGCCGAAGTCCCTGTTTATTGCCTCACCAAGCGTGCCTGCCGGCTTGGCGCCACCACCTTTGCCTGCCGGCGCCAGGTTCTGCCAGAAGGTAGAGTGCAATTCGTTCCCTCCCAAATGGAACGACATCTCCTTGGCAATAGCCTTGAAATCCAGGTCGGCGCTCTCCTTGCGGGCCTTTTCCAGCTTGTCGATGATGGCGTTCGCGCCATTAACGTAACCCTGATGGTGCTTGGTGTGATGGAGCTTCAGTTGTTCTTCGGAAATGTACGGGGCCAGTTCGCCGTAGCCGTACGGCAACGCTGGCAGTTCATACAGGCTTCCCTTTTCTTTGGATCGTTCCATTCTTACCTCTTTCGTTGAAATCAATGGAGTACGCCATTAGGGTCGTATTCCACACCATTACCCAAAGGTACCAAATAGGCGGTAAACAAATCATAAAATACAATAGGAAAAGAATAAATTATCGTGACATTTGCCTTTCCACCCGCCCGCACCACCGGAGACGAAAGATTCCTCGCTAAGGCTAGGAATGACAGTATTTCGGACTCGGACTCTTAAGAAAGGGGCGGCGCTATCAACGAGGCCACCTTGTTACCTAGACGGACGCTGTAGTTGATGCCTCGGTCCTCCGGATAAATTTGCGTGGTGTTGGCCAGAAACAGGCCGGAAATGGGTGTCTGGTGAGGAGGGATGAATCTGGAATAGTTCACCGGCACCACGGGCTGGGCTGACCGCTCAGTGAAAAGGAAGCTTTCCTGAACCCAGTCCGGGCGGAACTCCGGATTGAACCGGGTCAAGAAGGGCAGGTACTCTTTCAGCAAAGCCTCTTTGGTAACGCTGAACGGGGGGCTGTCGGCGTTGATATAACGCGGAAGATATACTATGTGTCTCCCTCCGTAAACTTCCGGCGGAATGAAGTTGGTGTGCTCCACGACCGCCAGAAAGGGTATCGACTGGTCTCCGATGTTCAACCAGTATGATTGGGTTAGCTGGTTCTTCAAGACCAGCACCAGGCACTGGGCGCCCTGGTAGGTGACGGTCTTGAGTTTATTTACATAGTCCTCAGGGAGGCCGGGCGCCATTTGAGCGAAACTATCCGAACCGGCAGTGCTCACCACGGCGTCGAAGGGGAGGCGACCGCCCGGCGTTTCCACGCAGCAGACTTTTCCCTCTTTGGCGCCTATCTTATTTACGGGGGTAGAGAGCATCATCCTGGCGCCCCCGTCCAGGAGGCGCCTCTGCAATTCCGCGGTGATCTGCCCGAAGCTGCCCTTCATGTATCCGAGGACTTCCCGGCTCATACCTTTGGTACGGGATCCGAGCCGGACATAGATGCGTCCCCAGAACCATGGCATGCCGACCTCGCCTGCTTTTTCGCCAAACTTGCTCTGGAGCAGCGGACCCCAGATGACGTCGTAGTTCTTGCGTCCGGCGTACTTGATAATCCATTCTTTGGCGGTGGTTGATTCCAGTTTCTTCCAGTTCTGCAGGCGCTGCAGATACATGGTGGCCAGCCCAAGTCGCAGGCGGTCGGTGATGCCCAGAGGCTTGAATCGGAGGAGATCCCCCGGGGTGACGAATTTGTATGTCCGGCCACCGTAGTAGAACGCCACTTTGGAGGGAATCCAATCCATCTTCGTCCCCAAGCCGAGTTCGTCTATGAGGCCGAGGACGTCTTTGTCGCCGCGGAAGATATGGTGATAGAACTTCTCCAGCGGCACACCGCCGGCGTTGAAGGTAGCCAGTTGGCCGCCTAGGTGGCTGTCCTTCTCCAGGACGGTCACTTTGATGCCCTGTTTAGAAAGCCGGTAGGCGGTGGTGAGTCCGGCTATGCCGCCCCCGATGACTGCTATTTCCATGGTTTAACCTGCTTCTCCGGCGCTCGGTGTTATATTTGTACTAAGTGACGAGCCCGCAGTTTCAGTATTATATACCAAAGGTTGACAGGCAGGCGATAGGTTTGACAGGCCGGAAAGGTAAATGTGATAATTCGAACCGAATTGATTGAGGAGGACCAAGTTGCCCGAAGAACCGAAGAAGTCCTTTAAGACCGTTGAAGAACGAGCATCGCAAAAGGAAAGCAAATCCGCTTCCCAAACTGTCTGGCGCATGGGGGTGGAAGACCTGCCGAAGCCCAAGGGCGTTGGCTATATCCAGACCAGGTGGGACCTGTGCACCGGTTGCGGCGCCTGCGAAATGGCCTGCTCCCAGGGGCACTTTGGAGTGATGGACCGCGAATACTCGCGCATACGGGTGTTTCGCTATTTCTTACCCCTGCCCAAGTCCGTGCAGAACGTCTGTTCGCACTGTCCCAAAGAAGAAAGGGAGTGTCAGAAGGCTTGTCCGCTGGATCCCCCCGCCATCCATTACGACGACAAGAACTTTCACATGACGGTAGACGTCGACCGGTGCGCCGTTTCCGGCTGCCACAAAGAGTGCCTGACCGGGTGCCCGGCGCAGGCGCCAAGGCCAACGCCTGGTGGGAAAAGCGCCATGGTGTGCAACCTTTGCGAGCGTGACGGAGTGAGGCAGCCCCGCTGCGTGGACATTTGTCCATCAGGCGCCCTGGAGTTCTCGGCGCCCAAGTTTCCGCAGCACCTCGACCGGAACCATCCCGATGAGAAAGCGAAGGCGCTGGCCAGAAGGCTTTATCCGTTGAAAGAGGATCTGATACAGAAGCAGCCAGAAGAAGTCTGGGGAGGGAAATAGCCATGGCGGAAAGAAGATCGCATCTTTTGGAAGTTGACCTGAGCACTGGTTCTTCCCGGACGGTGGACGTCACCGACGAAGTGAAGAAGTTCATAGGCGGGCGGGGATACGGCGCCAAGCTGTTATGGGACAGGGTGCCTGTAGGCGCCGACCCTTTGAGCCCGGCCAACATCCTCTATTTCGGCATCGGCCCGCTCACGGGACTGTGGGGCGGAGTTACCAACATCAACGCCAAGTCTCCGCTGACACTGCTGCATGGCGAAACCAACATGAACGGACGGTTCGGCGCGGAACTGGGCAAGGCGGGCTATGAAGCCGGATTGCTGGTTACCGGCAAGGCCAGCAGCCCGTGCTACATCTATATCAAGGATGGCGTGGTAGAGGTCCGGGACGCCGGCCATCTCTGGGGGACGCTCAATCAGAACTGCCAGGTGCAGTTGAAGAAAGAGCTGAGAAAGACGCTGGACGACCAGAACTTTCAGATTTCGTCTATCGGTCCGGCCGGGGAACGAATGGTGCGCAATGCCGATATCTGTCACGATTTCTACCATCACGCTGCCCGGCTGGGGACCGGCGCCGTTATGGGCAGCAAGAACCTGAAGGCGGTGGCAGTCAGAGGCACGCGTCCTGCGCCCTACGCCTCGTCGTCCGATCTCATGAACATGATACGGGAGTACTATCGTCGCAGCGTCCCTTACACGGCCTCGGTGCGCCGCTGGGGGCATTCCGTTTCCATGTCCGAAAGATACTATGCCACCGTGGAAGGCATCAAAAACAAGCAGTTGGGCTGGGACCCGATTTGCGACCTGAGCAATCCGGTCATGCTGGAGCAGCGCCACAAGATCTGGAATGACGCCTGCGCCATGTGCCCGGCGGGATGCAAAGTCCCATACATGCGGCGCGATCCACCGCTGGGTCCGGTAGTTGGCGAGATGCGCCATGACAACGCCGGGGGCTGGAATGCCAATGTGATGATCCCCGGTTTCGAGGACCAGATGTACCTCAGTTCCCTCATGGACAATTGGGGCGTCGATAGCGAAGATATTTCGGGAGTGGTGGCCTGGATGTTGGAATGCTACCAGAGAGGCATCGTTACCAAAGAGGACCTGGACGGACTTGACCTGACTTGGGGAAACCTGGAAGCGATCAGCAAGCTGACGGAGAATATCGTCTATCGTCGGGGCATCGGCGATATTCTGGCCGAAGGTTTGAAATTCGCCCCGGCCAAAATAGGCAAAGGCTCGGACCAGTATGCCATGCATAGCAAAGGGGTGGCCATTACTTCGTATGAGCCCCGCGGCAGCATGATGGACGCCGTGGGCCTGGCTGCTTGCCCTAACGGAGGCCTTCATCACTGGAGGTTCAGTCCTCGAAGTCTCATGATGGACTCGCTCACCGCTTGTACTTTCCTGGTTGGAGCCCTGGGCGAGGCTTTTGGTAGCTGGGACCGGTGGTGCACCATGGCTCTGCGCTTCGCCGCAGGTTGGGAATGGACGGTCGTAGACGTCGAGAAGGCGGGAAACAGGCTGGCGCTGATGGAACGGGTTTACTGCATCAGGGAGGGCCACGTGCCGGCCAGGGACGACGTGTTGCCGGAGCGTTTTTTCACTGAGACGATTTACAGCAAATACGGAGACCCCAAGATTCTCGACAAGGAACAGTTCCTGGAGCACCGGAAACGGGCCTACACGGAATTGGGATTGGGGGAAGACGGAATGCCGGGGAATGATCTGTTGAAGAAGCACGGGTTAGATTTTGCCATTCCCGGCGCCGGAAAACAGACCTCATAACTTGATATAGGACGAAACAGAATGTCAATCAAGATAAAGCTGACCAAAGATAAGACCACGCCCGGGACAGTTCGCTACAACGAAACCGGCCACGAAGACCACCCCATCAACATCTACCTTTCCAAGTCGCGAGCCAAAGATCTCGGCGACCCGGATGCCATTACCGTCACTATCGAAAAAGCTTAGATGGACAACGCAGTTTAGCGGCAAAAAAAAGGGGAGCGGCACCCCTCCCCTTTCTTGGGGTTCGGAAACTATCGGGTGGAAGCAGAGATTGAGGTCTAGCGGTCCATCAACCGGCCGCAGATGAGCATCACCGCCCCTACCGCCATGAAGGTGACACAGAGCAGCGCCACAACGGCGAAATAGGGGTTCCGGTAGGCCTGGTACTGGGCCGAGATATAGGCCAGAACGAATAATGCCCCCAGCGACATGGCGGCGCCGAAGCCGAGCAGCATATCGCTGACAAGCTCGCGCCGGGACTGCTGTTCCTGGGACTTGGCCTGCCGGACTTCTCTTGCCTGGGTCCACGGTCTAGAGATATTCATCTTGGTGTTCCTCCCCTTTAATGTGGATTGGCATCTCACGACACCTTACATTATCCTTGCCAACAAGGTAACACAAGATGCTGAGTCTTGGTATACACGCAACTGGGTAAGTCGGCGACTGGAGTACAGTATTTTTTGAGAGAGGCATACTCTACAGCATGTAGCCCGCTACCATACATCGTGTAGCATAGGGAGCTCGTGACCGTCACGTCCGAGTTGCGTTTGAGGGGAGGCAGGTCGCGCTAGACCACGACGAACTGGAGGACGATGGCGAGGACGGCCATGCCCGCTACCATGCCGACGACCAGGAAGAGAAAGGTCCCGGTGAAAGTGACGGCGACCTTAGCTGTCTTCTTGCCGTCAGACAGGGCCGCCAGCATGAAGGCAAAGAGGGGAAGCAATATGATTGATAGTACGAATAGTCCGATCATTGTTCTTCTGTCTCCACTATTGGAAAAATCTTGAGATAGGTGATGTAGAGCAACGCCGCCATGGCGAATATCCCTACGATTACGGCCCATTCAATCCAACTGGGGTAATAGGTCCCTGTCGGGAAAGGAAGCAGTGGGCGGGCCAGGGATGGCACCACGATGATGAAGCGCTTCACCCAGAAGGCGATCAGTATGACGGACGCGGCAACTACAGTGCCGGGCAGGCTGAACCACCTGGAGCGCAGGGTCTGAGCTATGAGGAAGACCGCCGGCAAAGCCATTCCGAGGACGACCATCGGCCAGAAGACAAGGGCGAAATTTCCTTCCAACAACGTCTCGGAGATAGTGAACTCGGCGTGCGGCCCGGCAAACCTCATCGTCATGATCTCGGCGATAGTCATGTAGATGTAGAGGTGCGTGAGCACGGCCAGGCCAGCTCCCAGTCCCTTGAAGACCTCGGGCTTGATGTGTGCCTGCCACTTGTATACCTTCCTCAACAAGGCAGCGATGACCAGCACCGCCCCGAGGGATGTGCCGAGGGCTGCCGTCAGGAACTGTGGCCCCGCCAGCGATCCGTACCAGCCGGGCCGTCCTCCCTGGAGTCCGAATATCCATGGTATGACGCCGCCGCTGAGCATCACTATGAGGACCAGGACGGCCACGGACAGCCACCAGGCTACGCGCTCGATGGCAGGCTCCTGGTCGGGCCGGTAACCGCGCAGGAGGACTTTGTAGAGCAGACCTCGCTTTTGGAACCTGCCCACATAGTGATGGAGGTCACGGCGGATGGTCAGCCACAGGTAGGAAGCAGAAAGGGTAAAGTACAGTACGATCACGGTCATGTCCCAGACAAGAGGGGACGACACGACTCTTTCGGGCCAGTAGAGGACTATGTTGAATGACCTGTCAGGGCGGCCCAAATCAATCATAATGCTCAATCCGGCCATCATGATGGCGACCAGCGTGAGGACTTCCCCCATGCGTGCCACCACGGCGAACTGCCGCAACTTGAGAAGACGCACCCCGGCGGAAATCGCCATTCCTCCGTGCGCCATGCAGGCGAAGAACACGAAGTTGGAGATATATACTCCCCAGGCCGCGCCGACTGGGGTTCTCATCCCGGTCACGCCCAACCCTTGGGTCAACTGGGTGTACCAGGCATACAGGAACAGGATGACTATGACGGTAAGCGCCGCCGCAAGAACGACGTACGTCTTGCCGGTGTGGAGCAGCGGTTCGAGAAAGGGCTCTTCTTTTGGCTTGATTCTTCTCTGTATCACTTGCTACCTCGTGTACTTCTTGCCCCTGGTAATGTAGACGATGTTGGGGTGGGTATTCATATCTTCGAGCAGCCTGTAGCCGCGCTCGCTTTCTAATATCATGAACGCATCACTGTCAGGGTCTTTCAGGTCTCCAAAGTGTCTGGCGCCGACGGGGCAGGCTTCGACGCACCGCGGCAGTTTGCCTCTCCGGATGCGGTGAACGCACCAGGTGCACTTCTCGGCAACCCCCACGGGACGGACCGGCAATTCCGGGTTGACGTCCTGTGGTGCGACCTCCGGTTTGAACCAGTTGAAACGCCTGGCGCTGTATGGGCAGGCTACCACGCAGAACCGGCAACCGATGCAGCGGTCATAGTCCATCAGGACCAGGCCGTCCTTATCTTGGTAGGTCGCTCCGACCGGGCAGACCTTGACGCAAGCGGGGTTGCTGCAGTGGTTGCAGGCGACCGGCATATACCACATGCCGGGAAGGGGAGATTTGGTGTAGGAGGTGGTGCTCCCCTTGTTGAGGTCTTCAATCGAGGTGAAGCCGGTGACCTCAACCTCGTTCTTCAACTGGAACACTTCTATCCAGGGCGGAGAAATGGTGTCCGGAATGTTGTTTTCTTTCTTGCAGGCCGCCTGGCAGGTACGGCAGCCGATACAGGCCCCCACGTCTATTACCATAGTATATTTGTGCTTCTGGTAGGCCCCTGTTCCAAGGCCGTCAACCTTGCGGTTCGGGTCTGGAGATTTCCCGGAAGGTCTTGCCAAGGGTGCGAGTACCGTTTGCAGGGATGGGGATGCGCACCCAGACCCGGCCAGAAGCGATGCTCCGGCTATGCCGCCTAAAGCCTTGATAAACTGCCGACGATCCAGGGGTATCATCGCTTACCTCCGTTCCTGGAGACAATGACCCCTATGCCTGCGAGGAAGAGCACTGAAATGCCGGTGATCATGAGAATGTCGGCCGGTGGCGCGGGTGGAGGCGGCGCGGGCGCCGGATGGGGTTTGGTGATGTCCAGCAGAGCTACCTGGGGCTTGTGCGGGTCATGGCACTCGGAGCACTTGATTTGGGTCGCGGCCGCCTTGACGCCGTGGGTGCCGTCTTTCCACGCCTCATACCGCTTTTGGTGGCACTGGCCGCAAACTTCAGGAGTCGCTGACCGGAGAACCAGAGTGCCGTCGCGGAGGCGCAAGCTTTTCATGTCGGCGGTATCATGGCAAACCCAGCAGGCCCTGTCGCCTGAGCCAAGGCCGTCGTGGTACTCCAGAACCTGTTTGTGGCAGGCGATGCATGGCAGGCCCTGGAACTCTGCAGCGAGGCTGGCGGTTGCCGAGAACGCCATAGCGAAGCCAGCGAACACGAGGGCCAGGCCCACCGCCCAGAGGCAGCGCACTTGAAGGGACTGATGAGACACGAAGGAAACCATAGTTTGCTCTATCGTTCGTTGCTGGCGCAAGAGTCTCTTTAATTTGTACATTCGTCTTTCGATGCGAGATTCACAGTATGCTTTCTGACGATACCATGGGAGACATAATTCCCGGGGTTCTCTAGGCTCTATTTTCCTTATGCCCGCTCAGCGTATTGAGAATGTCCACCGGGATAGGAATAATGGTGCTGTTCTTCTCACCGGACATTTCAACCAGTGTCTGAAGGTAGCGAAGTTGCATGGCGCCAGGTTGCTTGTTCAGTCTGCCGGCAGCAGTAGCCAGGGTTTCGGCGGCTTCGTTCTCGCCTTGGGCATGGATGATTTTGGCTCTCTTTTCTCGTTCGGATTCAGCTTGCCGCGCCATGGCCCGTTGCATGTTTTCGGGAAGCAGCACGTCTTTGACCTCGACGATAGTGGCCCTGACACCCCAGGGTTGTTCGGTCTGCTCTTCGATAATGTCGCGTATTCTCTTGTTGATCTGGTCGCGATGAGAGAGCAATTCGTCCAGATCGGATTGGCCCAATACGCTTCGTAAGGTGGTCAAGGCAAGCTGGGTGATGGCTTCCTTATAGTCTTCAACATTGATTACGGCTTTGATGGGATCAACCACCATGAAGTAGACCACAGCGTCCACTTTGACTGTCACGTTATCCTTGGTTATGACTTCCTGTGGTTCGAGGACGGTGGTCACTACCCTGAGGCTGACTTTGACCAGACGATCAACGCCGGGGATGATGAGATTAAGGCCGGGGCTTCTGACCCCAATGAACTGCCCAAACCGGAAAAGCAATCCCCGCTCGTATTGCCACACCACCCGAACCGCAGCCGCCACCACCACCAAGGCTACCAGGACGATGAGATAGATTACCCACGCGCTCATGTTAGCAGTTCTCCTTTTTTGGACTAAAGTCTGAAATGCTTCGGCAAGTTATCGAGGCGGTTAAACCTAGACTTTTGCGCGGGGTAGTTGCGCTATGATTCGGGGTCTGGGCGAATTGCCGCCGGCGTCGTGCTTACAGAAGCATTACAGCTAACGTTATCCTTACGTTTTAAGAATAACACCGGGGGCAAGCCTATACTATACATTCAACTGGGTAAGTTGACGGTTATTGGTGAGGATTTTAGCGGGGTCTAGTACTTAAGAACTATGAAAGAACTACACAGTATTAAGTACCCAGGCTAATGAATCCGTGCTTGATGGCGTACTTGACTAGTTCCGCCCGGCTGTGCAGGCCCAGTTTCGCCATGATATTGGCGCGATGGGTCTGCACCGTCGACGCGCTCAGCACCAGGCGTTCGGCGATTTCCTGGTTGTTGTTGTCCTCAGCGATAAGCTTCATGATTTCCCGCTCGCGGTTGGTCAGGCCGTCATAGCTTTCGACGTTCTGGCCGGATTTGACGCGCTGAAGGTAGTCACTCAGAAGCTTCTTGGCCATGGTGGGGTAGAGGAACACGTCTCCGCGCTGGACGGCCCTGATGGCCGCAACCAGTTCGTTGGACGAGCCGCCTTTGACGAAATAGCCCGAGGCTCCTGCTTCGAGGACCTTGAAGAAGTATTCGTCCCCTTCGTGCATGGTGAGAGCCAGTATCCTGATCTCCGGGTTGCTCTGCTTAATCTGGTGGGTGGCTTCCAGTCCGTTCATGACCGGCATGGTGATGTCCATCAGGATGATGTCGGGTTTGGCTTCCCGTGCCTTCTTTACGGCGTCTTCGCCGTTGGTGGCTTCTCCAACCACCTCTATGTCTGGCTGGGATTCCAGCAGAACTCGGAGCCCTTCGCGCACTATGACGTGGTCGTCGGCAATCATGACTCGTATCTTCTTCATTCAAATCTCCTGTTAATCATCATTATTGAACTTCTTTTGGGTCGGATGGTGAGTTCACGATGGGGATTTCAACTCTAAGGGAAGTGCCCTTGCCAGGTAAGGACCTGATTGAGAAGGTTCCACCCAGAAGGTCGGTCCTTTCTTGAATCCCAAGAATACCGGATGAGTGCCTTCCGATACCGCTCTTGTACAGTTGCTCGACATTGAAACCTTTGCCGTCGTCCTGGACGGTGGCGACGATGTTGCCGTCTCCGGCCGTTAGGCTGATGTTGATGTTGGCGGCGTGAGCGTGCTTGACGGCGTTATGCGTAGCCTCCTGAATTATCCTGAACAGTGCGGTCTCGAACACCGGGTCGAGCCGTCCGTTGAGACCATTGGTCTTAAATTCTACGTGAATCCCGGAGGCCTCGGGATACCTCTGGATATACGTTCTGATGGCGGCTACCAGTCCGAGGTCGTCGAGTGAAGATGGGCGAAGGTCGAGGGTTAGCTTTCGTATGTCTGCCAGGGTGCGGACCAGTAACGCCTTGGTGTGAGAGAGGCGCTCTTTAAGTTGAGGTTGGGTGGGAGTGACCATATCTTCGAGAGACTCAATGCTCATGATCAAGCCGGTCATGGTCTGGCCGTATTCGTCATGCAGTTCCCTGGCGATTCTTTTCCTTTCTTCCTCCTGGGCGGTAATAACGCTACTGAGCAGTTGTCCTCGCAGTTCTTCCTTCTCCTTGGCCGCTTTGTAGCGCGACATTAGCTCATTCTTTGACTTAGTTATCTCCTGCCGCATGGCCTCGAAGGCGGTACTCAGTTGGCCAATCTCGTCTTCCCGCTGGTGGGGAATGGCGACTCCGAAGTTACCGGTGGCCATATTCTTGGCGGCGGAGGTAAGCATCCTGATGGGTTTCACTATTCCCTGGATGGTCGCCCAAACCAGCAACAGGGTACAGGCCAGCAGGATAATACCGAGGATCACGAACTGTGTTTTCAATTGCTGGGCAGGGAAAAGGGCCTCTTCTTCGGCCTGGCGGATAGCAACGCCCCACGATACCGTCGAAAGGGGAGCAAAGGCCAGGACGTCGGCGCGTTTTTCGATGGCCCCGCCGCCTTCGTGGCAGCGATGGCAAGTTCCGACCGTGGCCTGGCCCTGTACGATCAGTTGGGCAAAACGGTCGGGGTGGTCGCTCATTTCGAAAACCTTCAAAGGGGAGCCCGGTTTCGTTCGCGCCAGGACGATGCCATTCCCATCAACGATTTCTGTGTATCCAGTCTTTCCGATGGTTATGGCCTCGCTGAAGGAGCCTATGCTGGACTGCTCAACGTCAATGGAGCAGGTGAGCACACCTACCGGCTTCCCTTCATTGTTGAATATCGGAGCGCTGACCAACACCGCCGGAGCCTTCACTACCGGGGTGGAAACCAGGCCGGAGACGGTCGGAAGACCCGCCGCGAAGCCGTCCTTAACCGCGGAGTAGGTAAACATGTCGATTCCGATCATCTGAGGGTCATCCGGGACAACCTGCAGAATCTTCCCGTCGTTGCCGACGAGGAAGACATTAATGGTCCGGATGCGCGACTTGATGAATCCGTCCTGGAGCGAACTGGCAACGGAAGTGAATTCCTGCTTGCCGGGCATGGGGCTCTTGAAGGTCGCGGATTTTTGCACCTCCAACCGGATGTAGCTCAGGGTTTCGTCCAGATGGCTGGCAACGATACGCGCGATAGTGAGCCGTTCGTCCAGGGTCCTGGTCGTACTGTCGGTTACGGATTGGACTCCCAACCAACTGAAGATACCAAGGCCCATGAGCAAGGCGGCCAGTGCGAGCCCGCTTATTCGTGCCCGTAGGCTTAGCTTACCTATCGACGCTGAAATGCGGCGCTTAGCGGCCAGCATGCTTCAAAAAAACCCTTATGTAGAAAAGATACTGATTCATGTTACGTATATAATCATACCGCAAACGCGGTACTAATGTCGGAAAAGCGGGATTGCGGTACGCGGCGCCCTATTGTTCGGGGTTTGGCCCGGTCTTGATTTCCATGGACCGGCGCGTAAGTTGAGCAAAGGAAAGCCGTTGTGTCCAAACATAGAACAGTCCCAGCAGGATGAGCGGAACGAGGAGGACCACGTGCAGGACGACGGCGTAAGCTGTAGCCTCCGGGCCTGGAGTACCGAACAGCACCAGGGTCTGCTTGTAGAAATACTCGAAGGGGCCGATGCCTCCCTGGGTGGTGGGGAGGATAGTTCCCAGGTTGGCAGTGGCCGTGCCAACCAGAAAAACGGGAAACTGCTGCCCTTGTCCCAGGTTGAAAGAGAATCCGAGGACCCAGCTCATAGCCGCTTCGATCACCCAGAGCAGGAGAGAATAGCCGAAAACCGCCAGGAGCCGGTAGGGGCTGTGAAGTATCTTGATGCCTGAGATGAAGTTCAAGGCGATGCCGCGGAGCCGGGTACCCCAACGTTTGGGCAGGCAGCAGGCGACCCAATTCAATATCCGTTGCGTCCAGTTCGGCGAAGCAGCCAGGAAGATAAACGTGCCTAGAACCCCGAGGAACAAGATGGTGGCAGCTACAGTCACTTGTGTTAGCCATTCTGCCTTGGGCGTAAACACGGAAACGGCAACCACCAGAAGAATCAGCGCCAGGCCATCGAAAATGCGTTCCACGATGATGGTGCCAATGGCGGCGCCGGCGCTGACCGTTTCCTTCTTACTGACAAGATAGGCTCTGACGAGCTCGCCGATTCTGAATGGCAGGAGATTGTTGGCGGCATAACCGATCACGGTGAGAGAAAAGAGCCGCGTTGAAGGAATCGGCTTGATGGGCTTCATGATGTATGCCCAGCGGACAACTTTGATCCAGAAACCGACGAAGTAAACAGCTATGGCCGGTAGAATCCAGATGTAGTTAGCGGTCCTGACGGAGGCAAACACCTCGTTGAAATTAGTGCGGTAGAAGAGGAGGGCGATAAAGACGAGGGTGATTACGAGGCCCAGCCAGAAGCGGCGGCTCTTAAGCAATGAATTTGCCTTCCGTCCCAGGTCGCGGAAAGGGAGGTTGAAATTCAGTTGCGCCTCCACCCGGTGGATTCCCGCCTTCGCGGGAATGACGGGTACCGTCCCACGCTTCTTCTATTGTTTCTTCACTCATTGGAGCTTTCGGGTTTGGGATTTTCAACTTGAACTAATTTGGTGCTTCGATGAAGTAAGCGATTCCTTTTGAGTCCCAGTAGCTTCCTTCGACCTTGTGGGTGCGCCAGTAGTCGACCACCTTCTTGAAATTATCCGGCGTAAAAACTATCTTTATGTTCTGAAATATATTCTCGAAAAATGGTAACCCGGGAGCAGCCTTCAGGTCCTTGTATCGCTCGGGGAACCAGAGAATCTGTTTGAACGGTTCAGTCTTCTTGTACTTTCCAACGTATGGCTTGGCGGCATTTTCGTTGCCTGCCCCCAAGAGCAAAACAGAGCCGTCCGGGACGCTGTTCATGGTCGTCAGGTTAGGGTAGCCGACGTTGGTATAGTCGCGGAGGTACCACGCCAGCGGCCAGGTGAGGGCGGAGTCAACGGTTATCTTCATGGCCTTGCCTTCGCCTGTCTTCTGGGCCAGGTCGTCTATCTCCTTCATTAGCCTGGTAAGGTCGGAGGAACCCTGGGCATAGACCATTAGTTCGGTCCTGCTGTCATCGTGGAGGTAGTTCAGGGGGATACCTACCCAGAGCGTCAACCCGAACAAAACCACGATTGCCACTCCGGAACCGAATATCAGCCATTTGGCTTTCGAGACAACTCCTCCCAGCAGGTCGGCGCCGAACATCCCTCCCAGAAGTATCAGAGGAAGGAGAAGGTGGACGATGAGCCAGGGAGCCTTCTCTCCGGCATAGAGGTACAGGACCAGACTGGCGAGCAACCAGTACACGAGGAAATTGGCGAAGGGGCCTTTCTTGCGGAAAAAGTAGTATACGAGGGCGGCGACGGCCAGGAGGGCAGGCAAGAACTCATAGATCGAAAGCTCCAGGGGGTAATAAAACCAGGGCTGGGTGAGGCGATGTTTCGGTTGTTGGGCCAGCCAGTATCCGAGGGATTGCCACATGCCGCTGGCAAATCCCACCATGTTGGTGAAAAACGTCGTGTAAAGCACTGTAAAGATACCCCAGAAGATGAGGGCGCACCAGAACCAGCGGCGTGGTTTCCAGCGCAAGCCGATAACCACCGAAAGAGTGACAAGTATTCCTACAACAAAGCCCGCGACGGCCAGGCCGTTGCCTTCGGGGGCGCCCTCGGGCAACCCCCCCTGCCCTGACCCGATGATCGTTACGCCAAGCTTGTTTTGAAGCACAGAAATCCCAGCCGCGTACAGAGGCAAAACCAGCGATCCCAGCAGCACCAGGAACTCGACAGGCCGCGAGGCCTCCCGGAAGTCAAATCCCTTTAGAATGCCTTTCCCGAACTCCTTGGCGCACATCAGGATGAGAAAGCTGCCAAAGATAACCGCTGTGATGTAGAGAGTCTCCTTAGTGCTGAACCCGAGGCTGAGGGCGGCGGCGCCAATATACAGGTACCTGGCTTTTCCTCCATCGATGTATCGCCAGAGAGCGATGACGAAAAGCAGAGTCCAGACCAGCGTATAGATGTCTTCCCGGATAAACCGGCTCAAGTACATCATTGACGGGGAAAAAGCGAGCAAAACGGAGGCGAAAAGAGCCCCACCCCTACCCATCTGCTTCCGGAGAAAGAAAGGCATGCCTACCAGTGCCGTGCCGAAAAGCGCCGCCAGGATGCGCGAGGTATACTCGCTGGCGCCGAAGAGCTTGAACACCAGCGCCGGGCCTTCAAACTGAAAAGGGCCATGCATCATGGCACTGTGCTGGTACCCTTGTCCGGTGGCCAGCTTCCAGGAATAGAAGGCATGAAGGCTCTCGTCATAGTGGATGGCCCGGCCGCCGAGGTCTATGAACCGCATCAACCCGGCGGCGACCACCAGCGCTATGAACCAGACATAGTCTTTCTGAAGAATGGACTTCTTAGCTTCCATAAATTACCTCGTAAATGTGCGTGCCGCCGCTAGAATATACAGGCCGGAAAAGGTCCGGCCTCTGCTTGAACTTGGCCAGGCCGCCGGCGGAATACTTCTGAGTCTCGACATAGCCAACGAAGACATATCTTACATTATATTTGCGTAACAGTTCCAATGTCTGTGCGTCGCTGCGGCCGTCATAGATAGTGTCTGCGTCGTAGGTCCGCTGTGTCACAATACCCCAGTCACCACGCCACATGATCTCGTGCATTCCCCAGCCTATGACAGTGGGCAAGCCTGTTAACGTAGCTACGCGCGATGAATATGAATACGGTCCGCCGGGGGTCTCCAGGATCACCGGGGATCCCTTTACGTTCTCGTCGATCCAGGTGATGGCATCGTAGTCCGCCGGGTAAAGGGACTTCAGATAAGCGGTGCCGTCCCAGGTACCGCGGTTGATTCCGAAGATGGTGTGGCGGCCGCTCGTCCAGCCGGCGGTCGACGCGATGGGATGAATGACAGAACCCGCGATCAGCAAGACCGCCGGGAATAGCCACAAGTACTTCGAAACTCCTTTCAGGTTGGTGAGAACGCACTTGAAGGCGATGGCCGCTGCCAGCCCCCAGAATACCCAGACGCTGTAATACAGCTTCAAGACGGTGTTGAAGCGAGCCACGGGTCCGCTCAGGGCGTCTTTGAGATAGAATATTTCAGCGAAAGCGACGACCAGTGCTCCCAGCAGTACCAGGAATAAGAATACCCTTTCGTCATCCGGCATCGATGGAGACGGAGGCAATTCCCGGCTGATCTCACCTTCCCTATCAGGGACAGCGCATGGAGATTGGGCATTGGGTTCACGTGAGAACAAAGCCGTCCCCAATGCTCTCCCGCTTTTCCAAAGGGCCGCCAACGATCTTCTCCCCCTTTCCCAAAGGGGGACTAAGGGGGATTTGACCGCATCCTTCAGAAGGATGTACAGGGGCAATGCCACCGCCGGAAGAACCAGTACCAACAAAGGGAACTTGAAGACGGCCACTGCCATAATGCCCAGGCTGGCAAGAACTGCCACCTGGTAGCCTTTTAGCCCCGAATGAGTGGACATAATCACTAGAGCGGTGAAGATGACGAACAGGAACAGGCCCGTCATTTCAAGCAGGCTGGAGACGTTGGTCCTGTCGGATACGAATCCCAGTCCGCGGAAGCCGCCGCCGACTCCGGTCAAATCGTAAGGCAAAAAGAGAATGACGCTGGTCAGGATTATCATTCCGCCCAGCAGAAAACCGCTTCGGGACTGTTTGAACAGCAGCACGGCCAGTCCGAGTGCCATGACGTAGATGGGGAAATCCCATGAGTGCACGAAGAAGAGGAATCCCAGGGTGAGCGCCATCAAGAGGCCAAGCACTATGGTTTCCATATCAGGAGCGGTGCGCGGAAGCTGCTTTTTCAAGAAGGCTACCACGAGAACCATGAAAGTGATCTGGAGGGGAAAGCTCAACGTCGGGGGGTGCATGTCGCTCTGCAGGAACGAAAAATAGGGGTAATAGTTGAGGGTTCCAGGGATGATGCGGTCGGCGTCCCAGAAATTAAAGGTCAGCAACCAGTCCTTCCACGTCGCAGTTATCAGGGGCTTGTAGCCCATAAAGTCGTGTTTGGTGAGAGCGGCAATGAACTGGAAGGCGCCGGAGAGATAGCCAAGCCCGCACACCATAAGGGCAGAAAGAACCCCGAACCATTTCGATCTGGTCAGATCGGCAACAAGGCCATACGCAGCAGTAACGGCCAACCCAAAGAAGGTGGCCACCACAAAATTCGAGGCGAACGAAGCCGGAATGTGGGTGAGTTTCACAAGGTTCGCGGCCAGCAGAAAGCCGCCGTAGTAGTAGGCCAGAGGATTCTGTGCCAGCCAGGGGTCAATCGGAGGAAAATAGTCAGTCCGCAGAAGAGCCTGGGTGAAGGCGAAATCTACAAAATCCTCGGAGTAACCAAAGTACAGATCGGGCTTGTTGCGCAGTATGACGGCAAAGAGCACGAACGCGGCTGTGAAGATGAGGTCCACTATAGCCATCTTCTTCAGAGGCATCTCTTTCAGCCGGAAGTCGTTGCGGCTCAGAAACCAGCCCAGTGTCCCGATGATGAGCAGTGCCACGAGGATGCTGGCATATCCGTATTTCATTAGCTTCAGGCTGGAGATGATCCAGACGATGTAACTGAGTAACAGGATCCCCACGGCCTTGGCGACGCAGTACCCCCGGTCGTCGAGCTTCCGGGCCGCAAAGGCAACGATCGGGAATGTCACCAGCCCCAGGAGCTCGATGATCAGCCACCAGCGCCCCAGTAGAATCCATTCGCCCACCTGCTACTGACTCCTGGACCGGTAGATTGTGACTGACTGGTTCCGAAAAGCGACCGTGGCGATGCTGTTGAACCTCGACAGAACCTGGTCGCCGTACTGCTTGCGTTCAAAATCTCCGACATAAATGAAAGTAACTCTGTATTTGGCCAGAAGGGTCAACACTTGAGCGGAATTGTCGCCCCGGTAAATCGTATCCACGTCTTGAGGGCGCCCGGCGAAATCCCTGTCAGTGCCGCGCCATATCTTCTGATGCTCCACCCATTGAACGATGGTCGGGATTCCCGTCCTTTGCGATATCCTGCCGGCGTCGGTATAGTCACCGCCGAATGCCTCGGCTATGACGGTCCCTTCGGGAGCATTGTCCTGCAGCCAGGCTATGGCTTGCCTGTCAGACTGGCTCAAGAACGCCTGCCCATCGAGGGTTGGCTTTGCCTGAAAGTTGAAGTAGTTGAAGGTAGCGGCAACCGGGTAGAACAGGGATCCAAGAAGCAGCAGGCCAGCGATCCCCCACCAGGCGAATAGCGGTAACTTGCATGGCAGTGAAACATTCCAGCGTCTGGCGCAGATCTGGTACGCCCCATAGGACGCGGCGATAGACAGAAGTACCCATGCCTGGTAGTGGAACCTGAAGATAGTATTCATCCGGTTGCCGAAAAGTACGTCGCGCACGTAGAAGAGTTCGGTGCCATAGATCAGGAGAGTGGCCCCCAGAACCAGCAACGCGGCATACAGTCCGCTCAGACCCCACGGGCTATGTTCCCTGATCTTTTTGCTCCTGGACAGGACGACCCAGAAGACCAGCAAGACGAGCAAAAGGATGGGGATAAGGTCCCGCCAGCGGGTGGAGACAGCAACCGCCAGAGAAGTTGGAACCGGGCTCCCGATGACCATCATCATAAGCGTCCAGACTACCATCGGCCCCAGCAAGATCGGGGCCAGCAGCGCCAGTATTCTTGAAGCGGTGCCTCCCATCGGCCTCAATGTCCTGGCTTCGATTATGGTCAGCGGGACCGTAATTACGGCGAAGAGGCCGTACAACACCAGCCAGTAGAGCGGGCGGGTGCCCGGGCCGATCCACGGCAAGACTCCGGTAACGGGGGCCTTGAAGGCGGAATAGTAGGGCAGAAAGTAGAAGAAGACGCCTACCAGAACCATGGCTGAGATAACTGCTGGCGGAATCCATTTCCGGCCGGGCGAAGGGACCAGGTATGACTGGACGAAAACGGCGACCACAAAGAAGCCGACGTAGGTGGGAAGGTCCCAGGAGTGCATGGCGCCGAGGGCCCCGAGGGCGATGATAACGGCTACCATGACCCAGACGTTGCGGCGCAGCCAGTCAAAGCCCATTGGCTCCCGGGTGAACAAGACGTTCATGCAGAAACCCAGCGCCATCAGGGTGAAGGGCAGAGCCAACACGTGGGCATGCAAGTCCGCCAGAAGGAAGCTGAAGAAAGGAAATTCAGTGATGGTATAGTCCAAGCTGGCGCCCGCTACGACCGTATCGATTATCCGGGACGCCCTCCAGAAGAACCAGTATTCCGTCGGATACCATTTTTCGCTGACATATGGTTGGGTCAGGCCTTTGATATCGAACCATTGATAGAAGGCTGGGGAGGCCATTCCCCTGGAATAGAACATCTCGAGGATTCCCTCGAGGTTGCTGGCGACCAGCAGGAACACCACTCCCAGAAGACCGAAGGCGATAGCTTTCCGGTGTTTCCCTTCACTTTCGCTGCGGGCGACCAGGTTGTAAGTAAGACTGAAAACCCCCACCGCTACCAGAGCGAAAAGGAGAGCCACGCCAAGGTTGAAGCCAACGCCGGCAGGCACTCCTGTCAGCTTGGTCAGTAGCGCCACGACAAAATGGCCGAAGTAGTAATTGTTCAGGGAAAAGCCTGAGAGCCACGGGTCCGGAGGCGGGAAGTAGTCGGCGCGCAATATGCTGTTGAGGAAAGCGAAATCCATCGGCTTTTCGGTAGCAGTGATGGCCGGGGCATAGGAACGCAAGATTGCCCACAGAACGAACGCGGCGGCGAATACCAATTCGATGGCGAGAACGACACTGAATTTGCCTTTGAGCCGGTCCCGCATCTCGCCCAGGTGGAACCACGTCCAGACGGCAAAGGCCCCGGCGAAGGCCAGAAGAAAGAAGATAATGGTGAGGCGGCGGTCGGGGAGGATGTGGGTAGATGCCAGCAGCCAGATAACATAGGAAAACAGGAGCAGCCCCAGGATCTTGCTGAAAGCATATCCCTTGTCGGGGAGACTCCTGAAAACCCTAGCCGAAAATGGTAAGGCGATCAGCCCCAGGGCCTGAACCGAGGCCCACCACGAAACTACTTCTAACAATGGTCCTCCTGAAACGGTTGCTCTTTTATGTCCTGGTGATCAGTATGGCTCCGATAACGGTCATCACAATTCCCACCCAGCGCATTGCCGTGAGGGGTTCTTTGAGCATGAAATAAGACGCGATGGCCACCACGACGTAGGCCAGGCTGAGCAGCGGATAGGCAAAGCTGACGTTCAGTGTGGATAATGCTGCCAGCCAGAGAACGGCCGACACGGCATAGAGCGCCAGTCCGAGAAGGACCTGCCAGTTAGTCAGAATGTGAATGGCGAAATCGGCTTTCACCATTTGCGCCCAACCGCCGATAGGGCCGATCTTCCCCATTCCCATCTTTATGAATATCTGGCCGAAAGCTCCCAGAAAGACGCAGATAAAGACCAGGATCAGGGCAAACATAATGCGCCTCCGTTGGTGCAAAGTTAAGCCTTCCGGCAGACAGCATAGAGGCTGATGCCGCAGGGGAAGTTCAATCCGTTCAGTATGGCGGTGTTCTCCAGGTGCAAAATGGATTTGAAAAACCAGTTGGCGGGTCCTGGGAGCCTCAGGTCGTCGGACCGGGCTTGCTTGGGCGGTTTGAGGTTGCCGAGTACCCGGTAGAATGAGGCCGGAAGAAACAAGCTAAAGTTCCAGAAGGTCAGCCGCTCCACCTTGAAGCCATTGGACGAAAGCAGCTTGCGAAGTTCCTCCCTGGCGTATCTCCTCTTATGGTGCAAGGCCACGTCGTGCTTGCTCCACAGGAACATCAGGGCAGGTACAGTAATGACCAAATAGCCGCCCTGGCGGCAGATGCGACTGAACTCTTTTACGGTGGCCGAGTCCTTTTCCATGTGTTCCAGCATGTCCAGCGCGATAATGACCTCGAACGTGTTGTCATGAAATGGAAGGGCCGTTGCGTCGCCCTTGACCAGATTGCTATTTCCCTTGATCTTGCAGAAGTCGAGGGCCTGGGTGGAGATGTCCATACCGAGCACATCCCCGAAAGGTTCCCAGCCTTTCAGATTACTCCCGGTGCCGCATCCGACATCCAGTATCAACGGCTTGTTGCCTACCAGTTTGCCTAGCGTCCGGGCGACCAGTTGTCTTTTGCCAGCCCACCACCAGTTCACCACCTCAAACTGGTTCATCCTTTCGTACTCTTCAAAGTTCAAGTGCTGTCGTTCCGCTATCCTTCAAACAGTGCCTCAACGAAGTTCTGTGCCTTGAAAGGCACCACGTCGTCGAGTTTCTCACCAGTTCCGATGTAATACAGAGGTATCTGCAGCTCGTCGCTGATGGCCAGCACGATGCCGCCTTTGGCTGTGCCGTCGAGCTTGGCCAGAAAGATTCCTGTAATGCCTACGGCCTCAGTGAAGTACTTGGCCTGCGCCAGCCCGTTTTGTCCGGTTGTCGCGTCCAAAACCAGGAGGACTTCGTGGGGCGCCTGGGCGTCGGCCCGGGCCAGGACTTTCTTGACCTTTTTGAGCTCCTCCATCAAGTTGAACTTGGTGTGGAGCCGTCCCGCGGTGTCGATGATAAGGACGTCGGCGTTCCGGTTCCTGGCAGCCTGCATGGAATCGAATGCTACCGCCCCGGCGTCGGCCCCGGGCTGGTGGGCAATGACTTCGACATCCGCCCTGCTACCCCAAAGTTTCAGTTGCTCTATGGCCGCTGCTCTGAAAGTGTCGCCAGCGGCCAGAATGACTTTCTTCCCTTGCGAAGCGTAGAGGTTGGATAGCTTGGCGATGCTCGTGGTCTTGCCGGAACCGTTTACCCCGACGACCATAACTACCCAGGGCCTGGCTGGCAGAGCTTGTTGGGAATACGCGGAGGCGCCGGAGTTGCCGGCCGACGGTTCCAAAATGATCCGGGACATTTCTTCTTTTAGGATACTCCGGACCTCAGCAGCCTCGGCGACCTTTTCCCTTTTCGCTCGTTCTTTGACTCGCTCCAGAAGCTTGGCGCTGGTGCCCAGGCCTACGTCGGCAGTGATCAGCACTTCCTCCAGTTCATCCCAGAGCGCCGGTTCAATCTTGGCTCCGCTGAAGAGGGAGGCGAGTTTGCTTCCCAATGCCTCGCGGGTCTTTTTGATGCCTTCTTTGGTCTTCTTTAGAAAATCGAACATTCTATGCTTTCAATCGTGTTGACATAACCATAAGTCTACCTTGAAACTGTTGTTTCAATCAACTTTGAATAGGCTCCCATGAGCTTCCGGGTGATTGGACCCGGTCTCCCATCGCCAACCGGCTTTCCCTGGAACAGGGTAAGAGGCATGATCTCCAGGATGGAATTGGTCAAGAATGCCTCATCCGCTCCCTGGAGTGCTTCGACCGGCATATCCCGCATCTTCAACTCAATGCCTTCCAGTTTGGCCAACTCAACGACGGCGGCCCTGGTAATGCCGGGGAGAAGGCCGCTTTCCACCGGCGGCGTGTACACCTTATTGGCCATTACCAGGAACAGATTGCTGGAGGAACACTCAGCCAGCCAGCCCTTCTCATTGGGCATGACCGCTTCAGCAGCGTCCGCTGAGCGGGCCTCGGTGCGGGCCAGCAGGCTATTGAGATAATTGCAGGTTTTCATCCTGGAGATGGGCGACTGGCTGTCTCTCCGGTACGAGGAAAGAACAGCGCTGAATCCCTTTTCGTAATGCGCCCTGTCCACGGCGACGAGCGGTCTGGCCGAGATAAGCACCGTCGGGGACTTACAGGAGGCAGTGTCAGGTACCATAGCGCCCTCGCCCATCGAAACGGTGAGGCGGACCCGGGCATTCTTCAAACCATTAGCAATTATGGTCTTTTCGACAGCGTCGGCAACGCCGTCCTGCCTGGGAAGCGGCGGAAAGCCGAGAGTCCGTGCAGACTGATACAGGCGGTCCAAATGCTGGTCCAGAAGAAACACCAGTCCATCGTAGGCCCGCATGGTCTCGAACAGTCCAAAGCCATAGAGGAACCCGTAGTCCAGGGGGGATATCTTTGTTTGGTTGAGCGGCTGCAGGGTCCCGTTAAGACTAACTATGTCAGCTACTGTATCATTCATCCTGATTCCACCTGGGCTCACGGTAGCGGAGGAAGTTCTGAAGTAGTCTATGCCCCACTTCAGTCATTATCGATTCAGGATGGAACTGGACGCCTTCGACGACGAACCGTTTGTGTCTAACGCCCATGACTTCCCCTGTAGGGGACGTGGCAGTGACCTCAAGTTCCGAAGGGAAGCCCTTGGGATTGATCACCAGTGAATGGTACCTTCCTGCCTCAAAGGGATTAGGAATGCCGTCGTAGATCGTCTTGCCGTCATGCTTGATCATGTCCGCCTTACCGTGAACGGGGACATTGGCCCGTACTATTTCGCCCCCATAAACGTACCCCATGCACTGGTGCCCCAGACAGACCCCCAGGATCGGGGTCTTTCCGGCGAAGTGGCGGATGACGTCATTGGAGATGCCTGCCTCCTTCGGGGTACACGGCCCAGGAGAAATGACGATGTGCGATGGCGCCATCGTCTCTATGTCCGCCAGCGTCAGAGCGTCGTTGCGCGTGACCACGGGTTCCCACCCCAACTCACCCAGGTACTGCGCCAGATTGTAAACGAAAGAGTCGTAATTATCGATCACCAATATCATTTGAGTCTCACTTCGACCCTGGACGAGGCGTGAAGGGCCTGCACCAGCGCCCTGGCTTTATCCAGCGTCTCCTTGTATTCCGCCTCCGGGTCGGAATCATATACTATACCACCACCGACCTGAAAATAGGCCTTTTTGTTCTTGATTATGAAGGTCCGTATGGCGATGTTCAGGTCCATGTTGCCGTCAAAGCCAATGTAGCCGATCGACCCAGTATACACGCTGCGGCGAGTAGGTTCCAGTTCGTCTATTATCTCCATGGACCTCACTTTGGGGGCGCCGGTAATGGAACCGCCGGGGAAGGTGGCTTTCAAGAGGTCGACGCTGTCTTTGCCTGGCTTCAGGCTGCCTACCACCGTCGAAGTCAGATGGAACACAGTAGGAAAAGCCTCCAGTATCACCCGTTCAGTCACTTTCACCGAGCCAAACCGGCAAACCCGGCCCAGATCGTTGCGTTCCAGGTCCACGATCATGATGTTCTCGGCGCGGTCCTTGAGGCTAGACAGCAGTTCGGCAGCCAGCGCCTGGTCTTGTTCGGGTGTGTTGCCCCGGGGCCGCGTGCCCTTGATGGGACGAGTTTCTACCGCGTCCCCCGTCAGCCGCAGGAAACGCTCGGGCGAGGCGCTGACGATTTGCGCTTCCTCGAAACCGAGGTAGGCGCCGAAAGGGGCCGGATTTATAGACCGGAGCCTCCGGTATAGTTCGTAGGGCTCAACGCTAAGGTCGGCCTCGAATCGCTGGGAAAGATTGACCTGGAAAATGTCCCCGGAAATGATGTATTCGCGCGCTTTCTGGACGGCGCGGACATATTCCTCCCTGGTGAAATTGCACCGGAGCTCTGTTCCCGAGGCTGGGCCTGGGGTGTCTCCCGCGAGGACGCCAGCGCTGGCGCCCTTATCAGCGAGCTCTACCAATTCAGCCAGGCGTCTCCTGGCTCTGGCCAACCTTCTCTCCGGGTCGGTTTCCGGGAACCCGGTGGAGATGGCGTAAGACGTGCCGGACGAAACATCGCAGGCGATTACCGAATCGTAGAAGCCAAAGCAGCTTTCGGGAAGGTCCAGGTCGTTAGCGGGCGTGGATGGCAGTTTCTCGATGAAATGGCAGAGATCGTAGCTGAGATAGCCCACTGCTCCGCCCCTGAACGGGACAAGCCGGTTCGTGTCGTCGAGGCGGTACTTTCGCAGGAGTTCACGCAGCGCGTCGAACGGATTGCCCTCGAAGACGCGACGGCGCCCTCCTTCGGTGACGGTTATACTCCGGCCCCGGCTGGTGAAGATCAGGAAAGGATCGCTTCCCATGAAGGTAAAGCGGCCGAGTTTCTCCGGGTCCATACCGCTGTCGAGAAAGAACGGCATCGGCCTGTCTTTGAGCAGGTCGAATATCCGGGAGGGGGAAAGCCGGACGGGAAGCTCTTCAATGAGCGGCAATTGGCTCATTGGTCTCGTTGCGTCGTGACCGGAAGATGCCTGAACTTCAGGTACGGGGTACGCCGCACTCCTAATGCTCCGAATGCCCGGAGAACCAGGGCTTCAGTTTGCGGGAGGCGGCCACGCGCTCCTCGGCGATGAGGTCCGCGGCGCGCGAGGTCGGAATCTTCTGCTTCTTCGATCGGGCTATTACCGCGGTGGCGGTGTCGAAGATATGCTCTATCTTCTCGTAAGAGACATCGGCGTCGTACCCGGTAAGCTCCAGGGCCAGGTTGATGACGCCGCCCGCGTTGGCGATGTAGTCCGGACAGTAGAGTATGTCCCGTTTTTGTATCTCTTCGCCGTTGTTTTCGGCCTCCAATTGGTTGTTGGCGGCGCCGCAGACGATCTGGCACCTCAAGCGGGCGATGTTCTTGCTGTTGAGGATAGCTCCCAGGGCGCAGGGAGAGAAGATGTCGCATTTGGTGGTGAGGATGGCGTCCGGATCGACCGCGGCAGCGCCGGTCTCTTTGACGATGGCCTGGACGTAAGCCTTGTTGATGTCGGTCACTATAATTTTGGCGCCGGCCTCGTGGAGTAATCTAACCACGTTGGAGCCGACTTTGCCGACGCCCTGTACGGCCACCACTTTCCCTTTGAGGTCGGTCTTGCCGAAGACTTCTTTGGCGCAGGCCTGCATGCCGCGGACCACGCCGTGGGCGGTGGGCATGGTGGAGTCACCGCTGCCGCCCAGGTGAAGAGGAAGCCCCAGCACAAACTGGGTGGTAGTCCTGATCTGCTCCAGGTCTTTCATGGCGGTGCCGACATCGTCGGTGGCTATGTAGCGGCCTCCCAGTGAATCAACTGCTTTTCCCAGGGACTTGAACAGCGCTTCGCTCTTGTCTTTGAGGGGGTTGCCGATTAGAACGGCCTTCCCGCCGCCCAGGTCCAGGCCGGCCGCCGAAGATTTGTAGGTCATGGCGCGTCCCAGCCGGAGGACATCCACGATGGCGTCTTCTTCTCTGGCATAGGACCACATGCGGACCCCGCCCAGCGCCGGACCCAGGGTGGTGTCGTGAATGCAGATGATCGTCTTGAGTCCGGTGCTCTTGTCCACGGAGAACAGAAGTTGTTCATAGTCGCCGGAATTCATATAGTCAAAAATATCCATAAGACCGCCTTTCAGGAAAAACGGAATCCAGAATCCAGTAGCC